>VOFG01001627.1_pt1 | contig 31652 bp, 36 predicted proteins | sample 5384171 | NCBI WGS metagenome assembly VOFG01 (sample SAMN12384726, study PRJNA508395) | human gut metagenome | isolation source: healthy gut F | host: Homo sapiens
GGATACGGCAATGAGAATCCGGGAGCGTTTCAACCCACGCGCCCCTTGCGGGGCGCGACCGGACGGGATTGCGTCATTCCGATCCGACCGGAGGGATTTCAACCCACGCGCCCCTTGCGGGGCGCGACTAGCGTATTGTCAAGAAAAAATCACAGAGTTTTATTTCAACCCACGCGCCCCTTGCGGGGCGCGACATTGGTATGAGCTGAGCGAGTACGCTGTGTTGGTATTTCAACCCACGCGCCCCTTGCGGGGCGCGACCGACGAGGTCTCGCCGTGGTGCTGGTGGATCGCCGTATTTCAACCCACGCGCCCCTTGCGGGGCGCGACAAAACGTATCGCCGAACCAATCCATAATAGCAGTATTTCAACCCACGCGCCCCTTGCGGGGCGCGACTTGATTCGATGGCTAATGCCTCTCTAAGTCAAATTATTTCAACCCACGCGCCCCTTGCGGGGGCGCGACGTGTAGACGATTCTTTCTTTGAAGACCTTTTTGAATTTCAACCCACGCGCCCCTTGCGGGGCGCGACGGACAACCCCACACTTGAGGATGGACAGCATAAATTTCAACCCACGCGCCCCTTGCGGGGCGCGACTTATAGAACTGTTCCCACTTGCAACAAGCGAGATTTCAACCCACGCGCCCCTTGCGGGGCGCGACTAACCGATTATTTGCAGTTATCCCCATTTGTTGATGATTTCAACCCACGCGCCCCTTGCGGGGCGCGACCTGTGTAAGCGCAAGAGGTGAGAACGGAAGACGATTTCAACCCACGCGCCCCTTGCGGGGCGCGACCTTTGACCGCAACGGATTTCTTCTTGGTATCGAGATTTCAACCCACGCGCCCCTTGCGGGGCGCGACAGGTCTTCGTCTGCGGTTTTCTGCCGTATTTATAATATTTCAACCCACGCGCCCCTTGCGGGGCGCGACTGAAAAACTCAACTGCTTCACGGGGCATAGTTTTATTTCAACCCACGCGCCCCTTGCGGGGCGCGACAAACGTGTCTCCGAACCAATCCATAATAGCAGTATTTCAACCCACGCGCCCCTTGCGGGGCGCGACGGTCTGTTACAAATTCCATGTCTTCCCAGCCATCAGATTTCAACCCACGCGCCCCTTGCGGGGCGCGACGTCATCGCTAAGGGGATGTGATAAATCCTTAGTAAAGATTTCAACCCACGCGCCCCTTGCGGGGCGCGACGTGCCGGGCAAATAGAAATTCCTATTGACAAATAATTTCAACCCACGCGCCCCTTGCGGGGCGCGACCGCCGTTGTTCGGCTTAAAGAAAAGGCCAGCAGGGATTTCAACCCACGCGCCCCTTGCGGGGCGCGACCAAGAGCTGACCCATCCAAGTAATCATCTGGGTGAAATTTCAACCCACGCGCCCCTTGCGGGGCGCGACCCTGTCACGGACGGAGCAGGAGGACCAACAAAGAATTTCAACCCACGCGCCCCTTGCGGGGCGCGACAACAGCACCGAGGCAAAGGAGAGAAACAGAGAAGAATTTTCAACCCCTTGCGGGGCGCGACGGGCGATAGAAGACATGATTTTACCAAACCAGCCATTTCAACCCACGCGCCCCTTGCGGGGCGCGACTTCGCAATCGAAGTTCGCAAACAAGTCGTCCAACATTTCAACCCACGCGCCCCTTGCGGGGCGCGACTACCATCGGCTATGTTGGATATGAGCAATTATCGAATTTCAACCCACGCGCCCCTTGCGGGGCGCGACGTTTGTCTCGGTGCAAATGTGGTATCCGCTCAAATTTCAACCCACGCGCCCCTTGCGGGGCGCGACGGTAGCACGTCGCGCTCTGAACGCGAAACTTTAGGTTCATTTCAACCCACGCGCCCCTTGCGGGGCGCGACCGTCTTACTCCATATCGCTCCTGCATTGCCATGATTTCAACCCACGCGCCCCTTGCGGGGCGCGACAACAGTTCAACTCAACTTATTCAGCTCCCTTATATTTCAACCCACGCGCCCCTTGCGGGGCGCGACCAGGACAAGCCCAGACTTGAGGATGAACAGCATAAATTTCAACTGTCCACGCGTCCATTTCAACCGAATTTCAACCCCTTGCGGGGCGCCCCTTGCGGGCGCGACTATAATTCTTCGTCTCCTGTCACTTATACAATGTCCATTTCAACCCACGCGCCCCTTGCGGGGCGCGACAGCAAAAGTGTACAAATCACTATGCACATTTTTGCGATAACAGACAAATTTCAGATGCTTTTGCACAGAATGCCGCCTGTCAGGGCATTCTGCTCCTTTTTGATGCAGGAAAACCATGCGGATTTTGGGTGCGAACCGCCCAAGTGATCTCTGCGCGCTTGTGCTTCGCACTATAAGATCATCGGTTCCTCGGGCAGATACGTCTGCTTGCAGCCGAAGTGTTCGATTTTATTCTCGTACTTCTTGCCCAAGTAGTAAAATCGAAGGCTGTCCTTTTCTGGGTCAATGATCTTACAGAGTTCATTTTGCAGCTTCCGGCACTGCGCCGTGTCCAGCAGGCATTCGAACACCGAATTCTGCACGCGCTGACCGTAATTGACACATTCCTTTGCGATTCTGCGCAGCCGCCCGCGTCCGGCGGCGTCGCTCGTGTTCACATCGTAGGTGATCAGAACCAGCATAGGCGCCTCACTTCCATAAAAACGGCGGATAGTCGTCCAAGTCGCCGCGCAGGTACCGCGCGAGCAGCAGGCTTTGTACATACGGCACCAGCCCCCACGGTATCTTTTCCTCGAGAAACGGATGCGTGATGGTCTCCTTTTTTCGCTCCTGCCACTTCTGCAGGAACGTCCTGCGCCCTGTGTCCGTCAGCAGCACCGCGCCGCTCTCGCGGAAGTCAAAATCGATCGCTTTGAGCACACGGTTGTTGATGAGCGTGAGCACAAAGCGGTCGGCAAAGCACGGGCGCAGCTCCTCCATCAAATCGAGCGCCAGCGACTCCCGCCCTGGCCGGTCGCGGTGGAGATATCCGACGTAGGCGTCCAGCCCTACGCTTTCAAGCGCCGAGGCGCAGTCGTGCGCGAGCAGACTGTAAGCAAACGACAGCAGCGCGTTGAACGCATCGAGCGGTGGACGGCGGCTGCGCTCGCGGAAGAAAAACGTCTCTTTTCCCTGCAAGATCATGTCGTCCAGCACGCTGAAATATGCCGCCGCACCGACACCCTCGAGGCCGCGCAGACTGTCGAGCGACGTCTCCGCTGCGATCTGCGGCAGAAGCCCCTGTAACTGGTCGGACACGGCTGAAAAGCGCGATTCGTCAATGCGCATGGCGTGGTCGCGGCGCGTGCGCTCCACGCTCCATTTTGCGTTGTAGACCTTGCCGAAGATCATCATTCCGGCGACGCGACAGCTCTGCGACGGGTCGTCCGCCACGCGGTACTGCATCCGCCGCAGCAAGACGTTCCCCTGCGCCTGACCTGCTACACGGGCGAGAAATTTCCCGCGCGGCGAGCAGAACGCAAGCCCAATCTCCCGCTGCGCGCATGCGCCCATCAGGGCGGGCGACGCGCCCGCGTAGGAAAATGAGACGATGCTTTGCAGCGTGTGCAGCGGATAGCGGGCGACCGCTTCCCCGCCGCGGTTCGCCACAACGTTTTCCCCGTCCAGCGAGAGGTAAATATCCTCCGATGTGACAAAAAGCGTGTTCAAAAGCTGTCTCATCGCTCTCCCTCCATTGCGCCGCGCAGATACGCGGAAACGGACTTGCTTCTCATCAGCTTTGGCAGACACGATCCTTTCAGCGAGCAGGCGTTGCAGCCCTTTGTCGGCTTTACCTTCGGCGTGCTGCCGCGCACGTAGAGCGCGTGCATCTCTTCAAGGAGGGCACGCACCTCCTGCCGCAGCTCAGGGGTGAAGTCGACTTCCGTGCGCCGCCGCGGCTCGCCGTAATAGAGCGCGCCGCGCGGGATCTCGCAGCAGAGCATTTCTTCAAGGCACATCGCCTGTCCACAGAGCTGGAGCGTGTCTTCCGTGCCCTCTTTCGGCTTTCCGCGCTTATACTCCACGGGATAGGGCTGCCACAGCCCCTCACGCCCCTTGAGCGGGATGCCGGTTTCGCCGCGGTGAAATTCCAGCACGTCGCACGCGCCGGAAACGCCGAGCGAGCGCGAGAAAATGCGCATATCGCGCGTGATGACGAGGTCGCCCCTGCTTTCGGTGAATGAGCCGTTGTGCGCGTTTTCATGCAGGATCGCGCCGTCCGTCGTGCGGTAATTCTCCGCCCACTGCTTTTCTACATGGATGAGTGCCCACTGGCGGCGGCAGAATTTGAAATGCTGTAAGCCGGAAAGCTGGAGGAAGTCCTCGTCCTGATAGATCATCCCATCCGCGTGCAAGTCACGCCGGAGGGAAGGTGCGTTTCATCCACGATGACAGTGTAGTCGCCGTAGCTTCTCGGCGCGGTCACGCCGTCCTTGTGTTCGACCTTGACAAGGTCAAAGAGCTTGTGCGCCGGAGCGCAGCCGAGCTCGCAGTTGTGCTTGAAGACGATGAGCTCGCGCACGGCCATCTTGCCGCGCGCGGCGGAATGGTCGTTTTCAAACATGTTCAAAATAGCCGTCCACAGGAGTTCGAGGTCCTCTTCCGAAAAGCCGGTCGTCTTGCGCGCGAGATTCGCCGACACATAGCCCTCTGCGCGGTAGAGGCCGTAAGGCACGATGTACTTGCGGCCCATTTCGGTGTTCTTCTTTTCCGCGTCCGCTTCGGTCGTGATGGCGACGCGCGTGATGGTCACCTCCTGTGGCAGAATGGGGTCGATGCTTCGGGCAAAGCCGAGCTGCACCGGCCCACGCACCTGACCGCAGTTGAGCGCACCCTTCGTAAAGGTCGTCATCACCGCGCCGAACGTGCGGATATCGTAGAAATTGGAACACATGAAGTCGCAAATTTTTTCATCCAGATGCTCGTCCTTTTTCTTGGCTTCCTTCAGCTTATCGGGGTCTGCGCCGACGTAGGCGCAGGCCTCTTTATCGCTCGAGTTCAGCGGTACGCCGTCTTTGATGTAGATGCGGTAGCCTTTTTCGCCCTCTTTTGCCATTTCAACATAATTGCGGATCTTGCGCTTGAGGCAAACGTCCGTCACAAGGCCATAGCCGGTCTCGGGGTCGACGCGCGGCATATTGCCCGCATCGGGATCACCGTTCGGATTGCCGTTTTCCACGTCGAACAGCACCACAAATTCATAACGGTTCTTGATGGGATCAGACATTTTCTTTCTCCTCCTTTTTCGTATAGCGCTTCTGCGTCTGATGATAGTAGCCAAGGTCGAACGAGCCCTGCTGAGCGAGCGTCATGCGCGCGGGATAGTTTTCATTGAGCACGCCTTTGAGCTTCATGATCTGCTTGTCATAGTGGACGCGCTGTCTTGCGTCGAGCTTGCGCAGATGCTTTTGACAAAGATTGTTCAGCACCGGAAAAATGCTTGCGGGCATCGCCGCGGCAGAGTTGAAATATTTATCCTTGATCGTTGCGTTGATGCCTGGGTTCGCGGCCTGCTGCACCGCCTCGTAGACGGAGAACAGGCGGCCAAGCGTATAGGCGGGGTTGGTGCTCGCTTCATTGAGACTCACGGTCAAAACCTCCTTTGGACAGTCCTCATGCGGATTTTTGAGATAATATGCCTTGATGATGGCGGCCTTGCCCCAAGTGATGTCCCGCTCTGCGCGGATGCGGAGCATTACCGCTTCAAGCAGCGATGCGGGATAACGCGCACCGGAAAATATGGCGCGCGCCGTCGCGCCGGCCATCGCGGGCGAAGGCGCTTTATCACGGGAATTTAGGTTCACCGTTTCCCTCAGCAGCGCCCACAGCGGCAGGTAGTTAAACTTCTCGTAGGCGGGACGCACGATCTCCATGCGCTCGTAGTGCGCGTTTACATTCTCCATCAGCTTTCCGAAGCTGTCGCGCAGAAAGAAGCGGACGGAAAGGCGCGCCGCGTTGGGCGCGAGACCGAGAATGTAAAACGGTCGATTCGGGTCAACGCCGAGGTCGTCGCACGGCAGCCCATTCGCCAGACGTTTGAGCGCCGCGCGCAGATCATTGTCCGACAGGCCGCCGTATGTGCCGCCGCCAATCACGGCGCTGAAAAAGCCGGGATAGGCATCATCTGCGCCCTCTGCCCAGCAGACAACGGTCGTATCACCGATGTGCTGGACGTGGTCGCTGTCCGCAAGCAGATGATTCAGTGCGGCGGTGTAGGCAAAGGCGGCATATTTGCCGACTGGGGCATTGTAGTTCTGCTCCCGTCCGTAGGAGCAGAACGCCGGAGCGTTGAACGACACCAGCGCCGCGCCGCTGGACTGCGCGTCCCGCACGCCCTTGACCGACGGGTGCACAGCAGCGATCTCATCCTCTTTTCCGGTCACGAGACACTGCATCTTGACGCCGCTCTCGCCGCCGTCCCGATACCGCTGCCATGCCTCGCGGATAGCGGCATCCTCCTCGATCTTGCGGCCATCCACGCGAAAGACGAGGTTGCCGCCCGCGGTCACATCGTCGAGCTGCCTGATGAGCGCCGGATGCTCTGCCGTGCGTTCCGGTTCCCAAGTGTCGAAAAATGCCAGTATTGCGCGGGCATTGGGCGAATCGACGCTATCCAGCACCGCATGGTGCAGCTTTGCCGCTGCGGCAAAGCACTCGCGGCTGCGTTCCGGCTTCCCTTTCTGGTCGATGCCGAGCAAATAAGCGGAATTGTCCCACAAAAAGTTCGAGGCAATGCTGACCGTTCGTTTCACCGCTGCCGGCAGCACCATCAGCTGCGGCTGCATGACCGTCTTTTTACCCTTTGTTCCTTCCACCATTGTCGGAACGATCTGCGTCAGCTCACCGTTTTCGTTTATGTAAAGTGCGAGACTGATCTTCGCAGGGGCCCAGCCGGGCGCGGCGATCTCGCCGCGCGAGAGGAGGTCTTCATAGTACCGTGTCAGCGCTTGCAGGATCATCCCCTCACCTCCCTGCTGTTCGGCGGCGGAACAGTCATCACACCATCGACAAGGCTCGCGCGGAAAAACTTTGGTGTGATGTCCGCTGGATCGCTGTAATCGAGGTCCCACAGCATCCAGCCGAGGTCGCGCGTGCCTTTGAGCTCATCGGGGCACGGCGGCAATTCCGTGCAGCGCCGGAACTGCGCGGGAAATTCCCGCGTGCCGAAATACGGCATGCTGTAACACTGCCCCTTTTCCAGCCGTCGCTTGATCATGTCCTGAAACTTGCCGGGATTGTCGCCGGGCGCAGCGGCGTCCGTCATGTCGAAGTGCGCGTCGATGACATAGTGTACATCCCGCAGCACCATAGCCGCGCGCTGCTGAATGCTCTCCGACGCGGCGAGGTACAGCTCCCCCTGCCCTTTTTCCATCACGGTCTTTGCCCTGCGGGCGCTGATGACATCTTTGACCTCGTTGCGGCGGATGTTGGTGAAGCGGATGGGGGCGCACACATGGATGCGGTCGATCACCCAACGGAGCCCTGGGTGCCAATAGAGGCTATCCAGCAGCCCGCGCGCTGCTGACGGCGTCATCACGTCATAGCTGACGCGCTCCGTCTTCAGTTCGCATCGCGTAAAGCATGCGTAGTCTCCCCAGACTTCTACTTGAATTGCCATAGAACCACTCCTTTCATCATTTTCTATTTAGAGAATACTACTTATTCTTCAAACCGTCAATCACTTTTTTATAATATGAAATAAGTAATATGATTTTGCTTAGAGAATTTGACAGGTGCATTTTTTTCGTGTATAGTTTCTCCGTCGCTGAAAGCAGCGTGGGTTGAAATATAATTTGAAATAAGTATGTTCGCAGGGAGAAGGACGGGAAACCGTCCTTCTCCCATTTTTCAGATAAACTCCGCTTTCCCCGTCTCCGGTTCCAGCGTCAGACCGGTCGTTTTGCTGTACAGACTCATATCGTTTAAGATCGCACTGTCTTCATCCAGCGCAGGGACCTCTCGCGCCGTCAGCAGCGCGCCCGCGGCATAGAGCTTTTGAAAATGCGGTTCGTAGACCGAGACTGCATAGCGCCCCAGCTTGCGGTAGAGACCCTTGGAGCATTCCCCTTCCTTTAGCTGCTCAACGAGCGCCGCGCCATCGCCGATGGGAACGTAGACCGTGCGCGTGTTCTGATCGATCAGATGAAAATTCTCCGCCACGGTGCGAAACGGCAGTTCGCAGCCGTTGATGCCCTTTTCAAACGCCTTGATAACACCCGACTTGTCGAGTGTTTCTCCGCTTAAGCTGCGCAGCGCGTCGAAATAGTTCTGCATCGTCTCCCGCGCGCCGATATCGCAGCTGTTCATCAATGCTTCGTGCGTAGCGCCGATTGCTGTGCGGAACAACATTGGCGGCAGCTCCGTCCGCTCAAAGATCGTTACGATGCTCTCACCTGCCGCCCGCTTTCCCTCGCGGTTGCAGCGCCCCGCCGCCTGCAAGACGGAATCCAGCCCAGCCAGCTCGCGGTACACCGCGGGAAAGTCCACGTCCACGCCCGCCTCGATCAGCGAGGTCGACACGACGCGGCACGGTTCCCCTGCCTTTAGGCGCCGCCGGATCTCATCGAGAAGCGTCTGCCGCTGTGCGGGCACCATCAGCGTCGAGAGGTGAAAGCTCGCCTCCTGCGGCAAGCGCGCAAAGATGCTCTGCGCCGCCTTGCGGCTGTTCACGATGCAAAGCACCTGCCGGTGCTCGCTGAGCCTTTCCGCAAGCGCGTCGTCCTCCAAGATGCCCTCCTGCTGAAACGTCACGCGGCGGAAGCTGTCGTATTCCTCCGCCGTCTGCGGGCACAGTTCTGTGACAGGGCAGCTTGGCGCATAGGTGTGCAGCAGGTCACCGAGCGACGGCTGCGTGGCTGTGCACAGCACAAGCGTTGAACGGAATTGCTCGGCAAGCGATGCCATCGCCGCCACGCAGGGCCGCAGATGGCAAAGCGGCAGCATTTGCGCCTCGTCAAAAATGATGACGCTGTCGGCAAGATTATGGAGCTTGCGGCATTTTGACGAACGGTTTGCGTAAATGGACTCAAAAAACTGCACCGCCGTTGTGACGATGACCGGCATGTAGGTGTAGTCGCCCGGCGTCGCCCACGGCGTGCCGTTATAGGTGACCGTGATATCGTTCAGCACGGGGCTGAACGTATCCGTCACCGCTGCGTCATCCGCGGCATCCACCGCCGTCGGGCCGAAGTTGCGGATGGTGAAGGTGTAGGTCAGCTGTCCGTTTTCGGCGACGACCGCGGGCGAGAGCGCCTTGGTGATCTCGAGCCGCGCGGCCTGGCTGGCCATGATCTCCTCCGTGGCGGTCTGCCCCGCCAGCGCGCCGCCGGTGACGGTCACGGTATTGCTGATGACCCCGTCCGCCGTGGGCGGCGCGTAGGCCGTGACCTCTGCCTGATAGACGAGCGCGGCGGTGCCGCCCGCCGGGACGGTAATGCCGGTAAACCGCAGCGGCGGCCCCGCCGTGACGTCCGGTGCCGCCTGCAGCACGCCGTTTGCGAAATAGCGGACCGTGCCGTCCGTATAGCGCAGCGGATAGACCGTCCCGGCGCCGAAGGTGTAGCCGCCGAGGTCGTCCGTGACCGTCAGGCCGGTCAGCGCGGCGGTACCGGAATTGATGAGATAGATCACATAGGTGATCGTGTCCCCCACGGCGTAGGCCGCGGGTACGGCCGTCTTGCTGACGGTGAGCACCTCGCGGATCTCGCCCGTGACGACGTTCGAGCTGACCTGATTGCCGCCGTAGGAGAGGGTTGCGACATTGGTAAAGGAAGCCATAGAAACTCCTCGCGGAGACGTGAGATTTTCCGCGCGCGGCGCGGAACCGCCCGCTATACCAGATTATGCCGCCGAGCGGCGGACGGTGCGGAAGTTTTCGACACGGCGGTACTTTCTCCCTTGCGCATCGCCCGCGGACATGCTATGCTGAGATTGCCCTCGATTGACAAGGGCAGTAAATGCAGAGAAGGTGTCCGCTATGGAGCATCCGCAGAAAACTTCGCCGAAAAAAAGCGGCGCGGGCCGCCCAGCCGGGCGGCGGTTTTGCGCTGGGTGCTGGCAGCGATTGCCTGCTCGGGCGTGCTCGCGTACTTCCCGAGCGTGCAGCGCGGTGTTTCTGGCGCTGCTGGTGCTGCTTATTGCCGATCGGGCCGCTGGAGAAGCGGCTGGCGCAGTTCGCGCCGCGCCTGCGGCGCGTCCGGACGGCGGCGATTGCGGCGCTGTTCCTGCTCGCCGCCTGCATCGCCCCGCGCGAGACGGCGGAGCCCGCCGCGCAGGAGCGCGTTATCGAAGCGGGCATTCAGGAGGAGACAAAGACGCCTGCCGCGGACGAACCGGCGCAGGAGCAGCCGTCAGAGCCCGATATACCCGACACCGAATCGAAACCCGAGACACCCGCTGACATCGATCCGGAGTCGGAAACACCGACCTCCGCTGAACCGGAAGTTCCCTCCCCTGCCGCGCCCGATCCCGCGCCGGCGGAGCCGTCCCCGTCCCCGTGCAGTCGGAGACGGTCTACATTACCCAGACGGGCAAGAAATACCACCGAGCGGGCTGCCGCCACCTGCAAAAGAGCCAGATTCCCATCTCACTCGACGACGCGAAGGCAAAGGGTTACACCGCCTGCAAGTCCTGCGGCGGATAAAACGACACAAAAGACCCGTCGGACGGAAAATTTCCCGTCCGACGGGTCTTTGGCCCTATTGGAACAAAATCAGCAGCATGACCGGCAGGAGCACCGCGCAGCCGATCAGGAGCGTGTAGACGGTGCTCTTCGTGCGGGCGGAGAGCGCGAGAATCCCTGCCCCGGCTGCAGCCGCAGCCGCCAGGCGCGCAAGCGCCGCCAGCGCGAGGACGCCCCAGAGCGGCAGCCACGGCGGCATGCGCCGGAAGATCGGGAGCCCCGCGGCGGGGGCCGTGAGCAGCGGAAGGCTGTACCGGTACGCCACGGCGATCAGGCGCGGCAGATACGCCGCCGCGAGCGCCGCGGGCAGGAGCAGCGCGCACAGCAGGAGCTTTCGCCGCAGGACGGCGCGCTGCGCCCCGGCCGTGCGAATGAGCACGTCGACGCCGCTCTCCGTCTCGCCTGCCATTGTCTGGCTCAGGCCGAGCAGCAGCGCGAACACCAGCAGCCCCATATAGGCCAGCGTCTCTCGTGCGCCGACGGGGCCGAACAGACGCTCATAGCCGCTGGCGTAGACATACGACTGCCCCGGCAGGAGCGCGCGGTACTGTGCCTCCGCCTCACGGAAGGTGTCCTCCGGGCGCAGCTGCCGCTCGGTGTCCGCTGTCAGCTGCTCGAGCAGGAACGTGTCCCCCGCCCGCCTGGGCGGCGGCCTGCCTGCTGCGCGTGCAGCGCGGCGAAGCGCTCGTTTTCGGCGTCGAGAAACGCGTCCTTCTCTGCCGTGGGCGGTCCGGAGAGCCGCTCCGAGTATGAGCGGTAGTACATCTCCCGCTCGGAAGACGGCGGCTTAACCGCGCGGGTCGACACAATCTGCACGGCCAGCAGGCACACGAGCGCCGCGCCCAGCCCGCCGCGCACGAGCAGCTTATACCCCTCGTGCCGCAGCGGCCCCGTGTGCGCTCCGGACGGCAGCGGCAGACGGGCCGCGCGGTTTTTCACCGACGGAACGGCGCTCTTGCGGCAGAAAACGGCGCGCCCGGCGGCGTATCCGCCCGCGGTCACCGCGGCGCAGAACACCAGCGCCGCAGGGAACCTGCTGACCGGCAGGCCGAACAGATTCAAATAGACGCAGTCCTTCAAAAACGTGTCCATCGATGCAAGGCGCGTCAGGCTCAGGCTCTGCAGCCAGAGCACAGGGGACCTTCTGCATCGCAAGTCCCAGCACACCGACGGCAAACCCGCTGCCGAGCGCCAGCGCCGCGCGGTCGGTGCACGCACAGAGCAGGAAAAGACCGTCTCCGCCGCGAGCAGCCACAGGAGCTTCCCCGCGAACACGCAGAGCAGATACTCCCCCGCCGTCAGCGGCAGCGGGCAGCCCTGCAGTCCGATCACCGCCTGCACCGGCCGCCGCAGATCCCCAGACCGAGCACCGCGGCGGAGATTGCGAGGTTGCCGCCGTACGTCAGTACGAATAACCCCGCAAGCTCTGCCACCATCGCCGCGAACTTACGGCGAAAGAGCGCGCCGCGGCCGTTTTTCGTCAGCCGGACGAGACACAAAAGCCCCGCCGCCTGCTCACCCGTCAGAAGCAGCAGACCCGCCATCGCGCCGCCCGCCGCGCAGATTCCGTCCGTCACGCGCCAGTCGGTCAGCACCGTGATCCCGCCGGAAAACGACGGCTCGGGCGCGAGCACCTCCAGATGCGCATAGTGCGCCGCCGCGCGGCGCAGGCTCCGCCCCGCGAAGGAATCCGGCGCGCCGAAAAAGCCGGAGCGCTGCTTCGCCTCCGCCTCCTCGCGCAGCGAGCGGACATAGTCCGGATAGCTCCGCACCGTCTCTCGCTGGGTGAGCACCGCTTCGTCGAGCGACATGGCGAGGTAGATCTCATCATAGACCTCGTCCGTGAGCGGCTCCGCCGCGTCCAGACGCGCCCATTGCGCGTCATAATCCGCCTGCAGCTCGGCATCACTGCGGGCATAGGCCGCGCGCAGCTGCGGAGGGTATAATCCTCGTCCCCCTGCGGCTGCGTGCAATACCGGTAAAACAGCACCCCGTTCAGCGTCACGAGCGCCGCCAGCAGCGCCGCGCTCCAGCGCGTGCAGAGTACCTTTCTCAGCTCCCCTCTCATAGCCGCCCCTCTTCCCCGAAGCACGCGAGATAGACGTCCTCCAGCTCCGGACGGGCGGGGCGGCTGTCCGGTGTGGGCTGCGCGGGCGCGAGCAGGCGCACAAACAGCCCCTCACCGCTCGGCACGATACCGCAGAACTGCCCGAGCGTGCGCAGGTGCGCAATCTCCGCTTCGCCGCGCGCGGGCACCTCCCACACCTGCCCCTTGCATCTCGCGCAGAAGCGTCGCGCGCTTGCCTGACGCAAAACGGCGCCGTCGGAGAGCAGAATCAGCTCCTTCGCGGCGTACTCCACGTCCTGTACGACGTGGGTGGAGAGCAGGACGATCCGGTGCAGCGCGATCTCCGCGATCAGGTTGCGCACGGCGATGCGCTGCTGCGGGTCGAGCCCCGCCGTCGGCTCGTCGAGCACGAGCACCTCCGGGTCGGCGAGAATCGCCTGCGCCAGCAGGAGCCGCTGGCGCATTCCGCCGGAGAGACTGCGGATGCGCTTGCGCCGCTGCTCATCGAGCGAGAGCAGCCCGAGCGCCCAGTCGATGCGCGCGGCAGCGTCGCCGCGCTTCATGCCGCGCAGCGACGCCATGTAGTACAGAAACCGCTCCACCGTGAACCCCGGATAGAGCGTCTGCTGCTGCGGCATATAGCCGAGCCGGGCGGGGAAATCGCTCCCCGTGCGGCGGATGTCCTCGCCGCAAAGAGAATCCGGCCGCTGTCGGCCTGCAGATTCCCCGGCGAGGATGTTCATGAGGGTGCTCTTGCCCGCGCCGTTCGGCCCGAGCAGACCGTATACCCCTTCGCTCAGCGTGATGGAGACACCGCGCAGTGCCTCCTTCTGTCCGTAGCGCTTGCGCAGCTGCTGAAATTCCAGCTTCAAACGGGTCACCTCCCCTGTCCGGTTTGCGGCGCAGCAGGCCGCAAGACTGCGGCCTGCTGCGTGGTTTCGCAAGTGTCGTAGCGCTCGGCGTAGAAATCCTGCTTCGAGCAGAGGTGGCCGCTCTTTTCGTGGTAGGACCCGGCGAAGTAGTCGTTGCCCTCCTCGATGATGCTGTAGACCATCCCGTCGGTCTGCCCCTCGTTGTAGAGCTGTACCGGGTCGCCGCCGGTGAGGAGCTGGTGGTAGACCTTGACGATGCCCGCGTCGTCACGCGTAAGGAAGAATGCGCGGCTATCCATCACCCAATAGATGGAAATATCCGGCATCGTGAGAACCTCGCGCTCTTCAAGTGTGGAGACGTCCGTGACGAGGAGCGTGTCGCCCCGCTGCCAGATCAGGAGATCCCCGTAGGTGGTGTTCGGGTCAGCCGTCGGGCGGAAGCCGTCCGCCGTGTCCGACACCACGCGGCATGTGCCGTCCGTCAGGTTGTATTCGCGCAAAGCAGCGTATACCGGATTGTGGCCGAGTTGATTTTCGTCGTATGTCCGATCAACCGTGAACACATAATTCTCCGAGGCCGCTGTAATGCTGCCCGCTACCGCGAGTACCTGACTTTCCCCGTCGCGAGAGCAATGCGGATTTTCTCATCCGGCTGCTGCTGACAGGTAAACGTCTGCGGGTCATATGTCTCCCGGCGAATAGTTACATAGGCATACCCGTGCGAGAGAAGATAAAGATAAGCTCGCGTTGTACCCTGTCCGGTTTCTTTCCAATGCCCCAGTGCCCGCCGCTCGCGAGTGGTAGGATCCATATTCAGGAGCGTATACTCGTTGTCTGCATCCTTGACCATCGCGTACCACTGCCCCTGATATTCAGCGAACTGACTGGCGTCGCCGACGTAAGCAGCGCAGGATGTATCGCTGTGCGTGCAGCCGGACTGTGAGCAAAGGACAACCGGCTTGTCGGTAATGGATGCCGCATAGGAGATGGCCTGCCCCGCGTAATAGAACCCCGGCCCGCTGTGGTTGGGGGCGCGGTCTGTCGTGGCACTGACTGTACTGACATTCTCCCCGGAAGTGCGAATGTTTCCACCTCTCCCTGTGTGGGCTGTTGCGGGTCGGTTTTAGTATCGCCCGACGGGGTACTTGTTCCGCAGGCGCAGAGCAGAATAACAAGAAATAACGCTGCAATGCTTCGGATTAGTTTGAATTTATTCATGACATCAGGGATTCTTTAGGGTTACGTTAAGGGTGGTTGCACTATCGCCATAGAAAGTTACCTCTCCATGGATGTAGGTAATCCTTTCTACTTCGTCGACACCATATCTGCATACTACAAGATTAGATCGAGTGTATGGGTTGTTTGCTGTGGTCTGAGTATTACTTGCGCCAACTGACTGCGAAACATACCCGTAGTGTGTCGTATCGAACCTCGCACCAACAGCAGAGTGCCGAATACGGATGATTGCAGTGCAGGCTCCAGCCGTATAGGCCGATTTATTAGTTTCACCTGTACTCGCAGCGATGTCATAGTACTTACCATTTACTTTCATTGTTGTCATACTATATCCGTTTCCGGACGCTCGCGCCGGGGAAGCGGCGAAGGCCGTGACGGACAGGGACAGCATCATCGCAAGCGCAAGCACCAGCGACAGCAGGGCGGGTAATGTTCTTGATTTCTTCATTTGATTATCCTCCTTAACTGACGTTCTATACGTTTGTTCATGCTGATGTTCGGGTCGTTCGTGAATAGCTTTATGCGAGGTACATCGGAATCACCCTTCTTCGACTGTTCTGAGCAGGCCGACAGTCAAATATCGGCAGCTATTGTGCCATTGCACAGAAAACAGGTGATTCTATATCTTTTTCTATCTAAATCGCTCAAATCCTCTTGCTCACAATATAGCATTACTAAACGCTGCTGTCAAGAAAAACTTTAATAAATCCGTGCAGAATTTCGACGATACCATCACCTTTGCGTCATGATATGCATTAAATTACGCAAGAAAAAACACCCGCAGGATTTTGCTCCTGCGGGTGCTCTGCGCTATAAAATGTCGTCTCCCGAAACTCAGCCCTTCAGGCTCTCCTCCACCGCGAGCCCGGCCACGGTCGCGCCGACCATGGGGTTGTTGCCCATGCCGGGAAGCCCATCATCTCCACGGGGACGGGCTGGAACCGGCGAACTGCGCGTCGCTGTGCATACGGCCCATGGTGTCGGTCATGCCGTAGCTGGCGGGACCGGCGGCCATGTTGTCCGGGTGCAGCGTGCGCCCCGTGCCGCCGCCGGAGGCGACGGAGAAGTACTTCTTGCCCTGCTCGATGCACTCCTTCTTATAAGTGCCGGCGACGGGGTGCTGGAAACGGGTGGGGTTGGTGGAGTTGCCGGTGATGGACACGTCCACGCCCTCGTGGTGCATGATGGCCACGCCCTCGCGCACATCATCCGCGCCGTAGCAGCGGACATCGGCGCGCGCTCGCCCTCGGAATAGCGGATCTCGCGGACGATCGTTCAGCTCGCCGCGTGTAATAGTCAAACTGCGTCTGACATAGGTGAAGCCGTTGATGCGGCTGATGATCTGCGCCGCGTCCTTGCCGAGACCGTTCAGGATCACGCGCAGCGGCTGCTTGCGGGCCTTGTTGGCGTTCTTGACGATGCCGATGGCGCCCTCGGCGGCGGCGAAGGACTCGTGCCCGGCGAGGAAGGCGAAGCACTTGACTCGTCGCTCAGCAGCATCGCGCCGAGGTTGCCGTGGCCGAGACCGACCTTGCGGTCGTCGGCGACGGAGCCGTCGATGCAGAACGACTGTAGGCCGACGCCGATCATCTTGGCGGCTTCGGCGGCGGTCTTGACGCCGGACTTCAGCGCGATGGCCGCGCCGACGGTATACGCCCAGCAGGCGTTTTCAAAGCAGATGGGCTGGATGCCCTTGACGATCTCATAGGGGTCGAAGCCCTTCGCCTTGCAGATCTCACGGCATTCCTCAACGGAGCCGATGCCGTACTGCGCGAGGACGCCGTTGATCTTGTCCATCATCTTGCCGAGGTTGATGAATTCATAGCCGACGATCTCATCTTCCTTGTTCAGCGCCCAACGCCCACGCGTGCCGGATACAGCCCTCGGCCATTTCCATGGGATAGGCGCGCACCCTTTGGCCTTGGTGGCGAAACAATCAGAATGATGCCGATTCCAAACGTTTGGCTATTTTTTCAGCGCGCGGCGGCCCTTGTGGTAAACCCCTGAGGGTCCTCCGAGATAGCGCGACGCGCCTTTATAGACGAGATACGCCTTGTCCGCCATGAGACCGCCCTCGCAGAAACGGACTCGCCCACTGCGTGCGGCCGTAGAACTCTTTCTCGGCCTCGGTGAGGGTCTTCCCCGTCGCGGCGCAGTAGATCGAGAGCAGGTTGGAGATGCCGGCCTTGTTCTCCTTGTCGAACTTCACAGCCGTCTCGCAGTCGGTGACGGCGCGCTTGAACTTGCGCATGATGTCCTCAGGCTTGTCCATCAGAAACACGCACCCGTCGGGATCGGACGTGCTCATCTTGCTTGTGGGATCGCTCAGGCTCATGACGCGCGCACCGACCTTGGGGAATAAACGGCTCGGGCAGCGTGAACGTATCGCTGTAGAGTCCGTTGAAGCGCTGGGCGATGTCGCGGCAGAGCTCGACGTGCTGCTTCTGATCCTCCCCCACCGGGACGAGATCCGTCTGATAGAGCAGAATATCCGCCGCCATCAGCACGGGGTAGGTAAACAGGCCCGAGGTGATGTTGTCGGCGTGCTGCTTGGATTTGGCCTTGAACTGGGTCATGCGGCTCAGCTCGCCGAACTGGGTATAGCAGCCCAGCACCCAGCCCAGCTCCGCGTGCTGCGGCACATGGCTCTGGATAAACATGATATTCTTCTGGGGATCCAGGCCGCAGGCGATGTACTGCGCCAGCTGGTTAACGCTGCGCTTGCGCAGCGTGGCCGGATCCTGCCGCACGGTGATGGCGTGCATGTCCACGATACAGTACAGGCAGTCGTACTCGTCCTGCAGGTCGACCCAGTTTTTAATCGCGCCCATATATGAGCCGAGCGTCAGCTCCCCGGAGGGCTGAATCCCGCTGAAAATTCGCTTTTTTCTTTTCTTCCATGGTCGGTTCTCTCTTTTGTGGCGATATGTGTCTATCCTACCACGCCCGCGGGCGAAAAGCAACTCGAATTCAGTGCGTTGACAATACCTGCTGCGCCGCCGGTCGCTCACGCGCTGCTCCCTCGGCTGGTATTTCAGCCCTTCCTCAGCTGCTCGATAATCGCTTTCCACTCCGGATCCGCCCAGCGATCCGGATCCTTCTCTTTCTCGAAGTCCGGACAATCCGGCGTCCCCGTCTCGTCCGGAATCCCGACGACCTTGTCCCAATACTTCTTCGGAATCCCGTTCGGATACCGGTCGCATACCCGCAAGCCCCTGTGAGCCTTCTCGCACGTCACGCATACCAGCTGTCCCGGCATCAGCGGTCGCTCCTTCTCCATTTTTAATAACCTCCCTTGCGATAATTCTTACTTTATGCGGGCTGATAAGCTCCATAGAATCGGCGATTAGCTCGGTCGTCCTCGGCAGCAGCACCTCATTCTCGGTGTCCCGACCGAAACCGTTCAGGCTGTGTCCCGTCTCGGACTGGATCACCATGTCGACCGTATACTCGCCGTTCGTCCGATCCTCGTTGCGCACCGTGCTGGCCGATAGGTAGTTCACCGAGATTCGTTGCCTCATCCGCGTTGAACTGCATCAGGAACTCCGCCATCGCGTCGTACCCGCCGAAAGAATCGAAGTCGTAGTGCCGGTAGACGGCGCTTTTCTGCTGCGGATCAGAGCGAACACTTCACGGCGAAACCGCCGCTGAAGAAATAGGTGTTCGTCCAATCCCTGTTTGATGGAGCAGGGGTCTCCAAGGATGCCCCCTCTGAGGCTCCGGCTTCACCTTCAAAGGCCATTTCGATGACGTATAGGTGCTTGTCTTGCCAGAGGCGATGCAATGGTGCGCAGAATGTCTGCCGGCTTACGATGTTTTTTCTTCATCGCAGACACTTTCTAAAAATCTTGGGTCAACCCTTATCGGCGGACAGCGCCTTGTCGATTTGGGCTTGCAGTGCCTCCGCCTGCTTCGGTTCCGTAATAGCACCCACGATGGGGTCGCCCACGATATTGCCGTTGCGGTCGACCACATAGGTGGTGGGATAAGCAAAGATGTTGGCAGTAAACTTTCCCGCCTCACCATCTGAGTCAAAATACACATTCTGATAGGTGACGCCCTTCTGGGCCAGCACGTCCTTCGCCTCAGAAATCGCTGCCTCGTCGCCGCCCAGCGTGAAGGTGTTGACACCGATGAGTGCGCCGCCCTTCTTCGCAAGCTCCTTGTTCAGTGCGTCCAGCTCGGAAAGCTCGCCCACGCAGGGATTGCAGGTGGTGAACCAGAAGTTCACCACGGTGACGGCGTTCTTGGAGAACAGGTCATCGCTCTTGACGGTGTTGCCGTTGAGGTCCTTGCCCTCGAAGGCGGGGAACTTCTGCGTCTTGTCGCCGTCGCTGGGGGTCGTGGGGCTGTCGGCAGGGATGCTGTCACCGTTGCCTGGGGCCTTGGGAGCCGCCTCGGGGAACTTGGCCTCAATGGCGGTCAGGGTGCGCTCGATCTCCCGGATCTTCTCGCCGCCCTGGCGCAGGCAGCTTCAGCTCGTCGGCGGTAAACTTGTCCTTGGCGGACTCAATGGTGTCCAGCAGGAAATCACCGTAGTTCTTGCCGTCCTCCTGCGTGGTCATGCCCTTGTCGGCGGACAGGAACACCTTCTCCCAAAGGGACTGGTTTTCCATCAGAATGGCATTCTCCTGATCCATCAGGTCCTTGTACATAGCGGCCGCCTCCTGGGCGTTCTTGGGCTCGCCGTCGGGCTTTGTCATGTCGTCGTTGCCCTGTTTGCCGCAGGCGGCCAGGGACAGCACCAGCAGTGCTGCCAGCAGCAGTGTGATGATTTTCTTTACGTTCATTTTGTTTCCTCCGTTTTTAATTTATCTGCAGGTTTTACAGGTTCTTTTTGCCGTCTCCGAAGCCGTAGCGGAAAGCTGACGGCGTTTGGTGGGACAGGCGCGGATGCACATCCCACAGCGGATGCACTCGGTATGGTTGGGCGTCTTTGTCACGTCCACATCCATTTTGCAGGCCTTTGGCGCATTTTCCGCAGGAGACGCACTTGTTCCTATCCACCTTCATCTGGAAGAGGGATACCCGGTTCAACAGTGCGTAGAACGCTCCCAGCGGACAGAGCCACTTGCAGAAGGGGCGGTAGAACACCACGCTCAGCGTAATCACCGCCAGCAAGATGCTGAATTTCCATGTAAACAGGCTGCCCAGCGCCGCCCGGATGCCGGAATTGGCCAGGGACAGCGGGATGGCTCCCTCCAGCACGCCTTGGGGGCAGAGGTATTTGCAGAAGAAGGGGTTTCCCATGCCAACATCGTTCACAAGGAACGCCGGCAGCAGGAAAACCATCACCAGCAGGACAGCGTATTTCAGATATGTCAGCGGCTTCAGCTTCTTTGTGGAAAGCTTCTTCGTGGGAATTTTATGCAGTAGTTCCTGAAACCAGCCGAAGGGGCACAGAAAACCGCAGATAAAGCGTCCCAGCAGGACTCCCAGCAAAATGAGAAAGCCTGTGATATAATAGGAAAAGCTGAACCTGGAAGAACCCACTACCGCCTGAAACGCCCCGATAGGACAAGCGCCGGAGGCTGCCGGGCAGGAGTAGCAATTCAGCCCCGGCACACATACGGTTTTCCCTGCGCCTTGATACAGTTTGCCCTTGAGAAAGTTCGGCAGATGCAGGTTGGTCAATAAAGCTGCCCCCGCCTGTATCCAGCCACGGAAGCGGGACAGTACCTGAGATACGCCACGTTTTTTCTTACCCAATGCCCACACACTCCAGACACAATTTGATCGCTTTGCTCAGTACCGTCGCCGCCTCGCCCCGCCAGACGCCGAAGCACAGCATGGCGGCTCCCGCTGCCAGCAGAATCACCTGCGCCGCCGCCTTTTTTACATGGCTCATTTTCTCACCCTTTCCGATTTTCTGCCCCTATCATAGCGCAGGGGAGTTAAAGTCCCTGTTAAGAAGAAAAATTTAACACAAACCTTATCTGTTTTTGCTATAATTAAGAACAACGTGAACATGAAGAAATGTAAAAGGAGGGCTCTCATGCACCTTTTGGTTATTGAAGACGAACGCGCCTTGTGTGAAACCATCGTCCGCAGCCTGCGGCGGCTGGCCTACAGCGTGGACTACTGCTACGACGGGGAGAAGGCTCTGGAGCTTTTGGGCGTGGAGCGCTACGATCTGGTACTTCTTGATCTGAATCTGCCGAAAAAGGACGGCATGACGGTGCTGCGCACCCTGCGGCAGACTGACCGGGAGACAAAGGTGCTGATCCTCTCCGCCCGCAGCGAGGTGGAGGACAAGGTGCAGGGGCTGGATGCCGGGGCGAACGACTATCTGGCCAAGCCCTTCCACTTAGCTGAATTGGAGGCCCGCATCCGCAGCCTGACATTGCGGCAGTTCACCCAGCAGGATGTGCTGCTAAGCTGCGGAGGCCTGACCTTTGACACCCGCTCCCGTACCGCCGCCGTCAACGGGCAGACACTGACGCTCACCCGGAAGGAAACAGGAATCCTGGAATACCTGATGGTGCATCAAGGAAGGCCAGTAAGTCAGGAGGAGCTGATGGATCACGTTTGGGACAATAGCGTGGACAGCTTCAGCAATTCCATTCGCGTCCACATCTCCGCCCTGCGCAAAGCCTCCGCACCGTGCTGGGCTATGACCCCATCCGCAACCGCATCGGCGAGGGCTATCTGATGGGAGGCGAGGAGGAATGAAGCGGCTTTCCCTGCAGTGGCGCATCACGCTGATGTCCGTCCTGCTCATCGGCATCACCTGCGTGACCATGAATTTGCTGCTGTGCTCCTCCGGTGTGTACTATATGGACACCATTGCGGACAGTTTACAAGGCGGCGGCACGGTGATCCTGAATGATGGCGGAGCGGCGAGCTTTGACCCGCAGCTCATAGCGCCCAACGAGGAGTTGACCATCGTCGTCGATGGGGTGCAGGGGCGCTTCCGCACCACCAACTGGTACATCACGGCGGCGGTAACGCTGCTCAGCGGCATCCTCGCCTATTTCGTCAGCGGACGTGCGCTCAAGCCCCTGCGTAGCTTTGCCTCGCAGGTGGAGCGGGTGCAGCTGAACAATCTTGCCGATATGAGGATCGACGAAGACGCTATTTCGGAGTTCCGGCAGCTGAGCCGCTCGTTCAACCAGATGCTGGAGCGGCTGAACAACGCCTTTTCCGCTCAGCGGCAGTTCACCGGCAACGCTGCCCACGAGCTGCGCACGCCGCTGGCGCTGATGCAGGCGCAGCTGGAGCTGTTTTCCGCGGAGCATCCGGATATGCGACCGGAGACAGCGGAATTCCTCACGCTTTGCGTGAGCAGACGGAACGGCTGATACAGATGACCAAGACACTGTTGGAAATGAGCAATCTGCAGCAGGTGGCGCGAAATGAGCGAATCCAGCTTGCTCCTATGATCGAGGAGATCTTCGCAGATCTTGCGCCGCTGGCGGAGAAGCGAAGCGTCACGCTGACGGCGGAGGGCGACGGCATTATGACCGGCAGCGATGCACTGATCTATCGACTGATCTTCAACCTGACGGAGAATGCTGTCAAGTACAACCGTCCCGGCGGTTCGGTGTGGGTCTGCGTCACACAGGAGACGGAAAAACTCCTGATCTGCGTTTCCGACACCGGCTACGGCATTCCGGAGGAATTTCAGCGGAGCATCTTCCAGCCCTTCTTCCGGGTGGACAAGTCCCGCAGCCGGGAGTACGGCGGCGTGGGGCTGGGACTTTCGCTGGTGTGGGAGATTGCCGATCTCCACGGCGGCTGCGTCCGGGTAGAGGAGAGCTCAGATAAGGGAACCACCATTGCGGTGGAGCTGCCGGCAGGGGCGGAAACCGAGTCCTCCGGTGCGGATATATCATAATGACCCTTGGCTGTTTCAGGGCGATCGTTTTCGACCTGCAACATTATCGCAGCAGTTCTCGATCAGCGCCCTGTCGTGGACGATCACGGGAATGGCTCTGTCGTGCCGCACTTCTTATCGCCTATAGCTTTTCGTTCACCGACAGTTTTGCGTACAATCAATCTGCCACCTTTCTCAATATCCTCAAGGTCAAGCCCCCATATAGCAGAATCAGCATTCGCAGCGTTTTTTTTTTGCTTGGTTTCTGCATAAGAAGAGATGCTTCCGAGTCGTGCCCAACACCAATTTTCCGGTATCTCAAAGGGCAGTTCATCGTCAATACAGCGCTCCACACCGTCCAACTTCCCATAATGAGAATAATGAGTTTATGAACATAGCGAATTGCAGAGACTTTCGAGCTCACGTACTTTCTCGACTATGCGTTTTTGCTCCTCTAATGGCGGAAGTGGCAGAAACAGTTTCTTGAATATTTCGAATGGTGGTATGTTCTTTATGGAAGAACCCTTACTGCGCTCTTTTGCCGTCTGCTTTAGGACATAGTCGAAATACAGAAGGAAGTAATCCAAATCTATCGGCGCAAAAATGGTGTTTAGCAGCAAAAGCGTAGAGCAGATATTGTGATAGGACATCGTCGTTAATGTACAACAAACCGTAATAATTATAATCTGGTTCTGACCATCCAGCACCACATTTTTACAGGGATTGTGTAAAATTTTGAAAGATATGTGGCTATAAAGGCGGCTCACCGCCTGTCATGCAGTCGGCGAACCGCCCTTCAAAAGGTCGCTTATTTCATGGTCTTTTTTCTTCTTATCAATTACCAGAGTACCGGCCAATGTACCGCAGCTGACGAACAGCAGCGCAGCCCACAGAACAATATTGCTGGTATCGCCGGTCTTCGGGCTTGTTGTTTCGCCAGTGCTCGGCTTGTTATCGCTCGGCGTTGTCGTTGCAGAGTCGGACTTCCAAGTTGCCTCATAGGTGGCATTGCCTGTCACTGTGGCTGCAACCGCAGGCTTCCATCCGGCAAAGGTATAGCCCTTACGGGTAGGAGTGCCATTGAAGGCAGGCGTAGCCTTACCGGACTCTACGGTGTAGGTCTGATCCTTGAAGATTTCCTCATTGTCCACGCCGTCGGTGTAAGTAACAGCGTACTTCTCGGCAGGAGTCGTGCCGCCTGCCTCGGGGGTCATCGTGAGGTCGGTGAGAACCCACATGGTTCCGTCGGAGCCGTCGCTCTCATCGCCTTCGTAGCGCGTATAATTCACAAATTCGCCGTTGATCTTCAGCTTGGTGTCAGGGTCGAATATATAGCGGATATTTCCGACATCGCCATAGGCCACCACATATACACCGTAATGATAGGTCTTTCCGGCTTCAAAAGTGGTAATTTTATTTTCATAAATTCCGCTTCCAAACTCTGGTTCTGTAGAGATCAGGCCGGTCGTGCTGTTCAGCTCCCACCACGCAGCTCGCAGTACGTAGTATACATCTTCGGGCACATCGCCGGTGAACACGGGCCTATCGCCGTCCTGGAAGCTGACGGTGGCACCGTTGATCTCCACCACATCAATGACTTTTATGGTAGGCATCGTAATCGTTTTAACAGCAGGGACATAGAGGAATTCCCCGCTCAGACTCGACTTTGCGCTTTCCGCATTCACTGTAACGGCGGTTTCGCTGCTGAAGGAATATCCGTCCTTCGGCTTCAGCATAAGGGAATACACATAACGCTTTCCGCTTTCAAATTCCGTGATGGTCGGCAGAGAACCGTGCGAGTCGTTATCGGAATACCAGGCAGCAACGGGGTCGCTGTTTTCAAACTGCTGCCAGCATTCATAGGCGATCTCATATTTATCCATATCGTCAATGGCTACCCATGCTGTGGCCTGCGGTGCATCACCCGGCTGATAGTTGAATTTTACATTTTCAATCGTCGCCGCAGTGATAGTGCTTTCCGGTTGACCGGTTTGCTGCACATTCAGGTCATAGGTGTAATTATATTTTTGATATTCGTGGACATCCAAAATTTCGGTGAAAGTACCGGTTGCATCCGGGTGCTCATTGAAATACTTCTTTGCTGCATCTAAGTCCATGCCAAACTCGACCGGATCACCGGACGTGGGAATGAACGTATAAAGCTCTGCACTCTCAAAATGGTCAAGAATCGACTGCCCGCTCTCGTTTTCACGTGCAAGGGTCCCCTTGTCTTGATACGGTGTTTCGATCTCGGTCTGAAGCCTTGCAATATTGCTCTGCAACATGCCTACGCCTCCTTTGAGAAACTCCTCGGTACTTTTTACTTACTTGTGTGGTTTCGACCACCGTACCATCGGAATCCTTGACGGAAACATTGGCGGTTACATTGACCTGCGTGTGGTATGTGTGATCGTAGTCATTAGAGTACGTTACGCCTTCAGGAAGATAATCCGGCTTGGGTAGCTCGCCGGCATACGCCGTAAATGCAGTCAGCGACAGCACCATGCACAGCGTGAGCAGAACTGTCAGCAATTTTGTTTTAAGTGTGCGTTCTTTCATAATTTAAAAATCCTTTCTTAAAGTTTTTGTCCGCATTCGGAGCAGAATGCGCTTCCCTGTGTAATATCTGCACCGCAATTCGGGCATTTTGTGTTGAGTTTTGTTCCGCAATGATTGCAGAACTTAGAGCCGGCGGTGAGCTGCGCTTTGCAGCTCGGACACACGATCATTCCCACAGCCACCGCCTGACCCGCGCCGGTCACAACCACAGACTGGCCGCCGGTCATAATGGTAGTTTCGATGACCTGAAACACCTCGCCTGGTAACTTTTTCTGTTTGAATGCACCCATTCCGGCGGTGATCGCCAGCGGCCATGCCACAAACAGACCGATTGCTCCGGCGCCGATTTTATCCGACCACTGTCCTTCGCCGATGTTTACATTCAATTGATTTCCCATAACCGTCATCTGCACGGTAACGGCAAGCCGCATTCCCGTAAGAGTTTTCCATCCGTCCTTCGGCTGGCTCGCCTGTATAACATAGCCCTCCGTGGTCTCGGAGCTTTGCACCTCCATGCCCTTCTCGGTGCGGAAGAAGTTTTCCAACCGGGTAACGATACCTGACACCTCTGTGCCGTTCAACATAAATACTCTTGATTCATTCATTTTGATTGCCTCCGTTCTGAAATTTCAAACAGGTTGCCTTTGGGCAGATACCTTGTTTATCACAAGCTCGTTTTCCAAATGCTGCGATATACTGTCGGCTATGGCGGTCGTGCCCTTCGGATACTGGTATCGGACAGTCCCTGGCAAGGATGTATCATTGTTACGGTCAGTTCCGTTCCCGTTTCCTGTTCATTTACGGAGACGGAAAACCGGCTTAAATTGCCGTATACCGACATCTCTGCTAAAATGGTGGATGCGTCTGTTTTTTCATATTCGGAACCGTTTTTATCCAGCACTTCATAAACAGCGAAGATCACATATTGCCTTTTATACGGCAGCAATATCCTTATAGTTTTACTGTCCGGCAAAGCGGGAAGCTGCCTGTTCACCGTCCGACACCTCCTTTTCATCACGATTCTACGGTAAACCGTTTTGTTATGGTGTTATTGCTTTTCAATATAGCCGCTGATAGGTTCGGCATACATATTGTCGTCGGTGACGGGTTCATAGCGTTTGCCGTCGTACACATCGGAAAAGCCGTTGGTGGCCTTGTAAATTTCGCCGGTCTCGGTATCGTAAACGCGCTCGTAGCCGAGTATCGCGTCGCTTTGCTTCTGGCTCATAATATCCTGACTTTTATTGCGGCTCTCCCACGAGGACATAAAGCCGTCCATGGTCGCATTGAAGTTCTGGCTGATCTGCTGAGCAAGGGCAACCTTTTCGTTGCTTGCCTGATTGGTGGTACTGACAAAGCTGTCGGAATACTGCAGGGTTTTGAAGCAATCGGTCAGCACACCTTCCCACTCGATAAAGGTGTCCTTTGCGGCGGTAACAGCAACGATGTTGTAAGCCATATAGTAGCCGCCGTCCACCGCCTGAAGCTGATAGCCTACCACATTGCCGTTGGAGATGGCAAAGCTGCCAAAGTCCACCACACTGGCGGCAAATAGGCCCTCGCCCTCTTTGCCGTTATCCGTGAATGTCGCGCGAAGCTGCTCGTCGCCGAGAGCGGAGGACTTCATCGGGCTGGCAGAGGGATAGCGCTCGGTTACCGCAAAATTATCAAACCGGGGGAAGGCATATCCCGAATAAGCAGGCTCCACCTCCGATGCAAATGCAGTATACTGTGAGAATATTTTGAAAAAAGCCCTCTGTAGACGGGTTATCAAGCACAGCGGCCTTAGCAAAAAGCGCCGCCTGTGTATCGCCCATATTGTAGTTCTGCTGCCATGCATCTTTACCTGCCTGACTGTGCAGCAACACATCGGCTTTGAGCAGCACAAACATCTGATTGAGTGGTTCGTTCGGGTCGCTTACCCGAATACTGTGGTAGATATTTGTTCCGCCGGTCGTTACCGTCCAGCCCTTGGGGATGGTCATGCTGAAATCGGCGGTTTCGTATTTTTCGGTCTGCACGGCTTTTGCCGCCGTTTGCGTCACCTTCACGCCTCTTTCCGTTTGTTCGGTTTTTGTGCCGTCATCGTTCACAACGGTTTTGCTGCCGCAGGCGGCAAGAAGCAAGGTCATGACCAAGGCCAGCGCAAGCGCCGTGATTCGTTTTACATTCATCGTGTTTCTCTCCTTTTTTCCTTAATCCTGATTATAGTCCCAATAGAAACGGCAGGGATCGTATTTTTGATACGCACCGTATCCGTCTGTAAGCACCTCGGCAATGGGGAGCATCGTGTAGTCCTCGGTGATCACATGGCTTGTGCTGATGTTGCGGACATCACCGTAAAAAAAGCGGTGAGCAGACCAATCTTTCTTAATTTCAGATCGCAGTTGAGATGCTGCGCTGCGGGATAGTAGGGAGACACCGAACCGTCCGGCGCAGACTGCGCTTTTGTGTCGCTGTCGTCCAAAGGCTCCGAGGCATACACGATCTCATAAAAGGCACAATTGGTCATCAGAATGTTCTTATTGAACATTCGCATCGGAGTTTCGTTTCCGATGGCAGACAAATCAAGATCAAATGCAATATATTCTCTCCACTCCATATCCCGATACCAATTCCAGCCTGTTGTACCCTTATCAAGGTATTTGCCCAAAAAGAGCAGGCTGACTTTACCGCCGGCAACGGTGATTATCGGATCGCCGGGTAGACCTTATCGGCATTTAAGTATTCCGCCGTATGATCCTCAATGTTTTCCCGTCCGCCGCATAGCGGTAAACCTTTCGGAACAGCGGATGCTGTGCCTGATCCATAGGTGAGGCCGCAAACGGCGGGTTGCTGATCTTATAGCCGGAGCCGTCATTTAAGTAGATCTCTCCCATTTCACCGTCATGGGTCAGGCGCCAATATCGGATATTTTTTCCGGGCAGGGTGACGACCTCCTGTATGTTCTTGCCGTTTGCCAAAACGGAGTTGAAATTTGCCTGATACAGCTTTCCGTCAGCCACCACGAGATCGTTGACGGTTTTACTGTAGCCGTGATCCAGATTACAGTCGAATTCGGCGTATTCGTTTATAATGCCCTCGCCGCCGACAAATGTCTTGTAGTCCGATTGGTCATACGACTTGCCGCGTTCCTTGAGAAGCGCCTGTTCCAGCGTTACCGGCTCCGCCTGCGTAGATGTGTTTTGTGAAGGCTCTGGGATTGATGTAGAACTGTATGTTTCCGAAGGCTTTTTGCCACAGGCACTCAGAGCCAAACTTGCAAGCAAAAGGACAGTTAAAATTTTGGGCAAATACTTCGTATTATACCTTTCGATCAAATATAAGAGTTTGTGTTGCAATTCGTATTCCTCCCGGCCGTCTTTGCATATAATTATACTTACAGAGTGCCGATTTTGATATAAGGGAAGTCCGCCAATCTGCCGAAAATGGGGTGGCGGAACTCCGCCATTCTTAAAATCGAGGCAAAATTATCGGTTTTCCCTGAAAAAACCGCAAAAAATATCCTCCCACATCGGTGGGAGGATAAAATGCTTTTTGTTATGTTTTATTATGCGTTGTTATAAAGAGTAACAAGCCCGATCCGTGATTTTGCACCTGTTTTTTCATATATGGCGGAGACATACCGCTCTAAGGTTCGTCTGGAGACATACAAACCATCGGCTATCGTCTGCAATCCGTCTTCGGTATTGACAAGCAGTCCGAAAACCTCGGTTTCTCTCTGCGTCAGCGAAAACTGCTCTGCCAGCCTTTGCAGTTTTTCACCGTCGCTTAGTTCGCTGCTGTCCGCTTCGGCAAGCCTGTCAAAAAACACTTTTCTTTTGTTGGTATAGAAAAGCGCGACAATGCTGGTGGCCACGAATAAAATCAGCTCTATGGTGATCATGACAATATTGTTTTCGGAATGCAAAAGTGCAAGGGAGCCTCCCGAGATTGCAGCGGCAACAAGATTATTGACGGATCTGCCAAACCCTGACCACAACTCAGGGGTATCCGTGTATCGGGCGATCTCCATAAAGGAAGAGGTAAAGAAAACAGCAAAGAAGCCGGCGGACAGATAGAATATGACCAGACCCACCGTGAACGGCCCGGCAAACTGAATAATGACAAGGCAGGTCGTAGACAGAAGCATTACGCAGTACATGATCACACTCATATATTTTCTGCCTGCAATATCAAATAAAAAACCTGCCATAAGACCGCTGAGTGCGAGAAGTATTCTCGGCCACTGACCAATATTCACCGTTCCGTTTGCGTGGTATACGGTGACCGCATTGTCCATGGTGCTGAAAATACAGGTCATCAGTGCGACGAAAAGAACGAGGAGCGAAATGATTTTCAGGCTATCCTTTCCGCTTTCGTCGTTTTCCCCTTCGGTTTTGCTTTTGGAGAAGGCAGGGACAACGCTGTTTTTTCTGCTTTTATCAGCATAAATGCCAGCAATAGTATAAATGCAGAAAGTATGCCGGCTTCTATGTAATCTATATGAACCAAATTGTTGTTTGCGATTTGAAGCAAGATTCCAAGCATATAGGAAACGCCTGTCAGTCGCGCAATATAGGTGTTGTCCTCTATCAGACATAGTGTTTTGTAGAATACGGCACTTCCAAACGCGCCGAGAATCAGAAACAGCAAGAGTCCCATGCCGAGTGTAAGTGCATAAAAGGCATGGCGGCATATCACAAAAAAGACAAATAACCGACAAAATCGCGGCGCACATTGCAAGTGCGGTTTGCCATTTTCCTTTACAAAATCGAGAGAAAACAGGATACAGAACAAAACCGATGACGCTGATACCAAGCGCATAGTTTTGGGCATTTACCGATTGATTCCCCGAAACCGTGCGGGAGATCATATTGACAAACAGAAATTCCGCGCCCAGAAACACAAAAAGTAAATAAGCTCATCAACACGATCGCCTTTGTATAGGGGATTCGATTTTACTCATTAAAGGCATCGCTTTGCCTGATTTTTTTCAAAATGCTGTTCATAATCAAACCTCTTACTCACTGTCGAACACGAATTCCAACATGTCATTCGGCGTACAATTCAGTGCTTTGCAGATCTTTCCCACGGTTTCAACCGTGATATTTTCATTCCGTGTCATTTGGAAATGACATAGTTGCTGATGCCCGCAGCCTTTTCCAGGTCCTTCTTTTTTCATATCCCTGTCAATCAGCAATTTCCAGAGCTTTTTATAGCTAATATTCATCGAGTTATAAAGCGATAAATTCATTTTTTGTGGTTTTTCACGCTTTCACTACAGCAGGAAAAAAGCGCAGTCGGTTTAGGTTCGATTTGCCTTGCCGAATATCTGCCGGATAACAGACTCTTACAAACCGCGTATATCCTCTTGCTTTTCTTTCTGCTGTAGTTATTCTTCAGTTGGGTAGTTCACTTTCTCCTTCCACCATGACAGGTGCCACCTGTCACTTCGCCATCGCAAACTCCGCACGATTCGTTTTGCCGTAGAACGGCAAAAGCTCATCTGCTCCGTTGCTCCTCCTCTCCCCAAAAAGCTGTATAGTTTTTGGGGACCCTGAGAACGCAGTTGCCCCTTGGCGGAGGAGTTTGCTTTTTTCACTCCGCTTTCAGCCGGAACAGCAAACAGCTCTTGCCGCCCTTTTTTTTCTGTACCGCTGCTCGGTTGCGAGGAGCCCTGCTTTTTGAGGTCACGGATCCCGCGGCGGACGGTGGAGGGCGAGAGTTTGAGGTCTGAGGCTATGGTCGGGATGGCAGGCCAGCACTGGTTGTTCTCATTTGTCCTGTCGGCAAGATAGATATATACCGCAACGGCTCTGTGCGGCAGCTCGGTGCGGTAGAGGAAATCAAGACGGCTCATTGCTTTGCACCTCCGTTTCGGTTAAATCTTTTATAATCTCTGCTTCCGTTCAGTCGGGAGCAGTTTTTTTTCGGCGGCGAGGTACGGATGGGCTTGCCGCCTCTGTTTTTATCCTTCGGCGGAGTTCTCTGCGGCTCGTTCTTTTGGCTGTCATGCTGTGTCTGACCGCCGCCGTCCGAGTCGCTCGGTGCAGGCGTTTCCTCTTTCCACTCCGGCGGATATTTTTCGAGGATGCCGTCCTGAATTTCTTTCTTGTCGGCATACTTGACCTCACGGTTGCCTTGGTCAGGTACGGCGTAAGGGTGTTCATCGTCAAACTCAATGCCCCATTTGAAGAACAGCTTGAGGTGTTTTCATCACGATAAAATCGCCCTTGGGCGGATGCAGTTCGTCCCCGTTTTCATTCAGTGATTGTGAAAATCGCCGCTCATGGCTGGCAGGGATTTGAGTTTGGTGCAAAGCCGCCGAAGCTAGTATCCTGCATTATATTGATAATACTAAATTCAACCTACGATCGTTAAATCTCTAAGATTGAAAAACAATCATTTAACGATTGCACCTATAATTCAACGATT
>VOFG01004258.1_pt1 | contig 31626 bp, 50 predicted proteins | sample 5384171 | NCBI WGS metagenome assembly VOFG01 (sample SAMN12384726, study PRJNA508395) | human gut metagenome | isolation source: healthy gut F | host: Homo sapiens
CGAATAAAAAGATATAGTTATGCGAAAGATTTTATTTGTTTTCTCGTTATTGATAGGGGTCTAAGTCTTATGTCGGCTTGCTCGGATGATGATAATAGTGATCCGAAGTTAAGTTTCGGACGCTCTATCTATATACTGAAAGCGGCAGAACCACTGGCCGTAGAATTAATGGTTTCGGAACCCGTGACGGAAGAGATAAAAGTACCTTTCATGATAGACGGTTCTGCCGTGTTTTGGATGAAGATTACACGATTTCTGCCAACGAGTTTATACTTCATCCCGGTGATTGATCGATACGATTTGGGTGACCCCGAAGGAAAACGTGATCGGACAACGGGAGATTCGTTTGAGTTTACAGGAAGTGCCAAGGTATCGTTTGTGGAATAATCGCTGGGCGATTATCCCGGTGGAAACGAAAGATATCTTTACTTGTTCTTTTTCACAAACCACGATGGATTTGAAAAGTGAGGTCGTTGTTTCGATGGGGTTAACCGTGAAAGGGGTTGACTATATGTATAAACGGGAGAAGTTCGGGTGTTCCTTTTGAAATAGATCCTGCATCTACGGCGGTAGAAGGCGAACATTACGAGATTGTGGGTGGTGGTCGGGAATTGGTACTGGGGTTCAATAAGGGAACGGCCGACGTGGCGATTCGGTTCTTGAAGAAAGAGGCCGGTAAGGACAAGGTGATTATTCGTTTGGTTGAAGGTGGACTTTTTGAGGGAGGGACGAATGCTTCCGTTACGGTTAATGTGAATGGTCCCACTTTGTACGAAGACTTTGTTGGAACTTGGGTTTCACCGACGTTTATCAGTGGGGATTTTATTAAGGGAATGGTATGGGGACACCCTACAGACTGTGATAATCTACCGGTTAATAATTTATCTACGGATAGATTGTGTTTACTGCCGGGGCAACGAATACGCTGAACGTGGATGGAGTGCAAGGTGATTCTGGCTAGATACCTTCGGAATTGTGAGGTCGTGTATGTCGGAGAGGCTCCGGAACAGCTATGGGATCAAGATGCCTACGGAGTTAAACGGGACGTGGTTACGTTGGAATTAAGTAAAGCAAATGTGAATTATTCGGTAACAAATGTGGCGGAGAGAAAAGCGATCGTGCTCGTACGGTTACTGAATAAAGGAAGGTACTTGAATTCCGGATCGTTGATTATGAACCGACAGATTTCTTGACAGGGAACTATGATGAAACTCATCAGTTATGGAGAACGAGATCCTATGAGGGAGTTATATCCACTGGTGTTCCGTTTCACGAAAGTTGAATAATGAGTTTATAAGGTTCATAAAGTTTGTAAGGTTTATAAAGTTTATGAACTCCTACGGGAAGTTTTGTATGGCTGCTCTGGTACCGAAGGCCGCCTGTTTAATGAACCTTATAAACCTTACAAACTTTAACCTCTTTTAATGTCTTAATATAAAATTGAAAAGTATGAAAAAATGGATGCTAGTATTGTTCGTGGCACTTTTCGTGCTACCTTGTTCGCTGGATGCCGAGGCAGCCGGGCGGAAGAAGAAAGGTAAAATGCCGTCACGGCTAAGGTGGCGGAGAAGAAGAGTGCTTATGACAAATTATTTCAGAAAAAGTCGTGCGAGACGGTGAAGAGCAATTTTATCACCTTGCATAAGGTGGATGGGAAATTGTATTTCGAGATTCCGGTGAAATATCTGGGACGGAAATGTTGTTTGCGTCCACGTTGACCTCGACTTCCAGTAATGATTTCTGTGACGTGGGGTTACAAGCAAAATGACCCGTTACACGTGCGTTTCACGAAAATCGACAGTACTATTTACCTGAATGAAGTAAATGCTTTCGTGACCTCGAATCCGAAAGAACCTTCCCTGCGACAGGCTATTGACAAGAACTTTGCGGATGCCGTGTTGTACTCGTACAAGATTGCAGCTTACACGCCGGACAGTACCGCGGTGGTGATTGATGTGACACCGATATTCACGACGGATATGAAAGAATTTGCCTTTCTTCCGACGACGATCATGGGATTGATCCAGTTGAATTCTGACATTCAACAAAGACGGGGTTGCTTTTAGGAGAAGTCAAAGCATTTGATGATAACTTGAGCGTGAAATCCATGTTATCTTATAAAGTGTCGTTGAAATTCATGTCGTTCTCGTTCCTGGATAATATGTCATTGACGGCCACGGTGACCCGTTCTCTATTGTTACTGCCGGAAGAGAAAATGCGTCCCCGGATTTCCGATTCACGGGTAGGCATTTTTATCACGAGTAAACAACACGTCTCCACGGAGAAGGATGGAATTCAGAATTATACGCTGGCTAACCGTTGGCGTATGGAGCCTAAAGATATGGCGGCTTTTCAGCGGGGGAACTCGTGGAACCCGTGAAACCGATCGTGTTTTATATTGACGATGCTTTCCCGGAATTATGGAAACAACCGATAAAGGAGGGTACGCTACGGTGGAATGAGGCTTTCGAGAAGATTGGGTTTAAAAATGCCGTGCAAGTACGTGATTTCCCGAAGGATGATCCCGAATTCGATCCGGATAACCTGAAATATTCCTGTATTCGTTATTTCCCTCCTCGACGGCAAATGCAATGGGACCGTCGTGGGTGGACCCGACGACCGGGGAAATTGTTAATGCCTCTGTTTTGGTCTATAACGACGTGATTCGTTTGATTAATAACTGGCGTTTCGTGCAGACGGCGCAAATTGACCCGTCCGTGCGGGCGAAGAAGATGCCGGATGACATCGTGAAAGAATCCATTGCTTACGTGGTGGCTCACGAGGTGGGGCATTGCCTCGGTTTCATGCACAATATGTCGGCCTCTGCCGCTTACCCGGTGGATTCATTACGTTCCGCATCTTTCACTAACACGTATGGGAACAACATCCTTGTATCATGGACTACGCCCGTTTTAATTACGTGGCTCAACCCGGAGACAAGGGGGTGCGCTTGACCCCGCCGGATTTGGGTATATATGATTATTTCCTGGTGAAATGGAACTATCAGCCTTTACCACAGGTGAATAATGAATGGGAAGAGCAAGCTATTCTTGAGAGTTGGGTGGACGAGAAAGCCGGAGACCCTCGCTATCGTTATGGAAGACAAGCAGATTTATTCCCGCTATGATCCGAGTGCTATTGAAGAGGACTTGGGGGACGATCCGGTGAAAGCCGGCGGAGTACGGGATAAAGAATCTGAAATATATCTTGTCTAACTTCGGAGAATGGGTGAATGACGATGCGGATTTCACGCACCGGGAAGAGCTATACAAGCAGCTGGCCAATCAATATTATCGTTATATCATGAACGTGATGTATAACGTGGGTGGTATTTATTTGACGGAAGCATAAAAGACGGAACGAAGGGACAGCGCCATGAACCGGTTGCTAAGGAAAACAACGAGCTTCTTTAGCGTGGATACTGAAAGAGTTTAAGTCTTCGGATTGGCTAAGTAAGACAGATTTGAAAAAGAATTTCACCATGGGAGTGGATATGACTCCGGTGTTACAAAAAAGAATACTGGACCAGTTGGAACGTTTGACCGGGAATATTATTCTGTCATCTCATCTCGCATCTAATCCGTACACGATTCAGGAATTCCTGACAGACTTGTATAATGGTGCGTTTGAGAACACGGTAAAAGGACGGGCTTTGACGGATGCCGATAAAATGTTGCAACAGTTTATCGTGGATGTTTCCGCCAGTTCGTTGAAAGACGCGGGTGCAGGGGCTTTGCGGATGTTGACGGATGCGGCTTATATGCCTTCCGTGGAAGAGATTGCGGCCTACGGTTTGGATGAAACCGGATTGATTAACAAGTATCTTGATCAGTTCGGACAAGTGGAGCAAGAACGTGGTCCCGGCTACGTGGCACAACAGATGGCATTAAATGAATTTGGTTATGGATACGGTTTCGTGCGGAAAGTGAATACCGGAGAGATTGATAATTCTAAAGTGTACTTGCAGGATATGGCTTTGAAGGCTCAACGGCTTTTGAATTCCAAGATTGCGGGGGCGACAGGTGACACGAAGATTCACTATCAATCGTTGTTGATGAAGTTGAATAAGTCTTTGAAGGATAGTAAATAAAACTGTCCGATAAAAGAGCCCGATTTTTCCGGGCTCTTTTTTTATGATTCTAAACTCTCGTAGAAGAATTTCCAAAGTGTATCATTCATAGGTGGGGGGGCGACGATCGTGATCTTTTCCTGTTTCACCGGGTGAGTGAATGTGATGGACCGGGCGTGAAGACAGATTCCACCTCCCTCGTTGGAGCGGGGGAAACCGTATTTCAAGTCCCCTTTGATAGGGCAGCCGATCTTTGCCAACTGGCAACGAATCTGGTGATGGCGTCCCGTGCAAAGTTTTACTTCCAACAAATAGTAACGTTGTCCGCATCCCAATAATTTATACTCAAGGATGGCCTCTTTCGCTCCACTTTTGGGTTTATTGTAAGCATAGGATTTATTCTTTTCAGCATCCCGCACCATGTAGTGGGTTAATTTGGCATGATCTTCTTCGGGAAGATTACCCACGATCGCCCAGTATATTTTGGTGATTTCTGATCATGTTCTTGGAACATTTTGTTCAGTCTTACCAGTGCCTTACTGGTTTTGGCGAACAATACGACTCCACTTACCGGGCGGTCCACCCGATGAGGAATCCCGAGGTAAACATCCCCGGTTTGTTATACTTCTCTTTGATGTATGCCTTAACACGCTCGCTGAGAGGTTCGTCACCTGTCTGGTCTGCCTGCACAATATCGGAAACCTTTTTGTTGATAGCGATAATGTGGTTATCCTCGTATAATATTTCCAGATTCTTCATGTATTTTTGATTTATGATTTACGATTTATGATTCATGATTTTTAATCTAAAATCTAAAATCATAAAATCTAAAAATTTTAATATTGTTCTCTCTCGTTCGGGAAATTACCGCTTTTCACATCGTTGATGTAATTACCCACGGCTCCCTGTCATTTCAGCATATAAGTTGTGGTAACGACGTAAGAAACGGGGAGAAAATTCCTGGTTGATACCCAGCATATCGTGGATCACGAGAACCTGCCCGTCAACGCCGCCCCCGGCACCGATCCCGATGATCGGGATAGTTAATTCTTTGGCAACTTGGGCAGCCAGTTTTGCCGGGATCTTTTCCAGCACGATGGCAAAACATCCGGCCTCTTCCAAAAGGTGGGCATCTTCGATCAGCTTTTTTTTAGCCTCCGCGTCCTCTTGGGCGCGTACCACATAAGTACCAAATTTATGGATGCTTTGCGGGGTTAGTCCGAGGTGTCCCATAACCGGGATTCCGGCTGACAGGATACGTGTTACGGATTCAACGACTTCTCGCCCGCCTTCCAGTTTCACGGCGTCGGCACTAGTCTCCTTCATGATACGGATAGCTGAGCAAAGCGCTTCTTTACTGTTTCCTTGGTAGCTACCGAAAGGTAGGTCCACGACAACCAGCGCACGATCTACACCTCTCACCACGGATGCCCGTGATAGATCATTTGATCCAGCGTGATCGGCAGGGTCGTTTCGTTTCCGGCCATCACGTTAGAGGCGGAGTCTCCAACCAGAATTACATCAATACCAGCATTGTCAATAATTTGAGCCATCGAGAAATCGTAGGCCGTTAACATACTTATCTTTTCCCCCTTGAGTTTCATTTCTGATAACACGTGGGTGGTTACTCTTTTACTTTCTTTTGAACAGACATAGTAATAATGATTTACGAATCTTCGGTATGATTACTTGGATTCGGGTTCTTGAAATGTTCCGATAAGGGTTTGCGATCCCTGTTACTTTTTGGCCGAGTTTCACGTCAATTTTAGTTCTAATGGTAGGTACAAATCTACCCGGGAACCGAATTTGATGAATCCGGCATGTTCGTTCTGGCGGGCTTTCCCCCGACCGGAGCGTATGAAACAATACGTTTTGCCATGGCTCCGGCAATCTGTCGCATCACGATTTCTTGTCCGTTGGTTGCCTCAATAGCAATGGTTGTTCTTTCGTTTTCCGTGGAAGACTTGGGTAGGTAGGCCGCCATGTATCTTCCCTGGTGATATTTGAAAAATTTGATTATTCCGTTGATAGGAAACCAGTTAATATGAACATTGAAGATGTTCATGAAAATGGAAACCTGAATACATTGTTTTTCAGGTATTCAGGTTCGAGGGTTTCTTCCACGACCACGATTTTCCCGTCGGCAGGGGCGAGGATCGTGTTATCCTTCACGACAATGTGCCTGTTGGGGAAACGGAAAAAGTTTACCATCAAGAGGTACAAAATTCCGCTGACGATCAGTACCGCCCGGAAAACAATGATATTAGGGATGAAGGCATACACGAGTACATTGATGAAAGCAAAGAGTACGAATGCTTTGAACAATAATATATGACCTGCTTTATGTATCTTCATATTAATTTCGTTACGTTAGTAAAACAGCGGGCAAAGTTAATACATGAATTCCATATAAACAAAAATAGCGGGAATTGTGAATATGATTGCATCGAATCTGTCCAAGATGCCCCCGTGGCCCGGTAGTATGTTGCCGGAATCCTTGATTTCGATACTACGTTTAAACAGGGATTCCAGTAAATCCCCATATATTCCGAAAACAACCACGATACACGAAATAATGGCTGTATCCCGGATCGTGTACCCCCTCGATATAGGGCGACACGCACAAACCGACGATAATGGTCATTAGTCCCCCGCCAATGGCTCCTTCCCATGATTTCTTGGGCGATATTCTGGGGAAAAGTTTATGTTTCCCGAGTAATGAACCGGAAAGGTAAGCGAAGGTATCGTTAACCCACACGAGTAAGAACGGGAAAAAGATGATTTCCGGCATCCATTTCCCTGAGGTCATGTAGGGTAGGTATATTAGCAACGTGAAAGGTAAACTGATGTATAACAAGGCGTAGTAGGAGAAGGCTATGTTCTGGAACCCGTTTCCCTTTTCCGGTAGAGTTCACAGATAGACATGATGAAGGTCAACAGGAAGAAATAGAGATAGCCGTCCTTGTAATTGATGTAATTATGTAAAAATCCTACGGTGAACAGGACGCTACCGCAAAGGATGCAGAAGAATAGGTTCACGTGGATGTTCATGTGTTTCGCCATCCGGCTGAATTCCATCAGGCCAAGAATGTTGATGATAAAGAACAGGATATAAAAACAAATGGGGTGTATGAAAATACACCCTGTTAGTACTACGACAAACAGCAGACCGCTGATTGCTCGTTTTAAAAAATTACTCACGATCATAATAGTCTTTAATAACTTTCTTGGCTTCTTCCTGATCATCCCGGCTGACCATCACGCTGATGTCGCCAAAGGTTTGGTAAGAAGAGTCTTTTTGATTCAAAATCACGGCCGGGATTCCCGCCTCGTCCAGTAGATCTTTTACGATCCCTGCTTCGAGTTCTCGTTGTTGTGAAAACAGATACCCAATTTTCCATAGTCCTCGGTTTTAAGTTTATACTGTTTTTTCCTGTCGGGAATCCTTCCGCCTTGCCGCTACAATTCTTCCGGCTGTTGTATTTCCTCTTCCTCTGTCCACGGACGTTTCCCGAGAATATTTTCCAAGTCATCACTAAAGATAACTTCACGTTCGATCAGCAATTCCGCCACCTGACGGTGTTGTTCCCTGTGATCGCTCAATAACTGTTTGGCTCGCTCGTAAGCGGCAGAAACCATATCTTTTACCTCTGCATCAATCAATTCTGCTGTCTTCTCGGAATAGGGCTTGGTAAAGCTGAAATCGCTCTGGCCGGTGGAGTCATAATAACTCAACATTCCTACCTTGTCACTCATCCCGTAGATGGATACCATGGCGTAAGCCTGTTTCGTGGCTCGTTCGAGGTCATTTTGTGCACCCGTGGATATTTCCCCGAACACGATTTCTTCGGCGGCCCGTCCACCCAGCACGGAACACATCTGGTCAAGCAACTGGTCTTTCGTGGTAATTTGGCGCTCCTGCGGCAAGTACCAAGCGGCACCCAAGGCTTTTCCTCGCGGTACGATAGTTACTTTCAAAAGCGGGTGAGCGTGCTGCAGTAACCACGATACGGTGGCATGACCGGCCTCGTGATAAGCAATCGCTTTCTTTTCGCTCGGTTTGATAACTTTACTACGGTTTTCAAGTCCGCCTACGATACGATCGATAGAGTCCAGAAAGTCCTGTTTTTCCACGGCCAATTTATTTTTCCGGGCAGCGATCAGCGCGGCCTCGTTTCGCCACGTTGGCGATGTCTGCGCCGGAGAATCCCGGGGTTTGTTTTGCCAAAAAGGCATAGTCAATATCTTCGGCGAGTTTCAACGGTTTCAAGTGAACTTTGAAAATCTCTTCCCGGTCTTTCAGTTCCGGCAGGTCGACATAGATCTGGCGGTCGAAACGTCCGGCACGCAGCAAGGCGCTGTCCAAAATGTCCGCCCGGTTCGTGGCTGCCAGTATGATCACACCCTGAATTGGTTTCGAAACCGTCCATTTCGGTCAATAACTGGTTCAAGCGTGTTTTCGCGTTCATCATTGGCTCCCATGTTGGGGTTTTTACCTCTGGCCCGGCCGATGGCGTCTATCTCGTCGATAAAGATGATACAGGGGGCTTTTTCTTTGGCCTGTTTGAACAAGTCGCGTACGCGGAAGCTCCCACACCGACGAACATCTCCACGAAGTCGGAACCCGACATCGAGAAGAAAGGCACATTGGCTTCTCCTGCCATAGCTTTCGCCATCAGCGTTTTTCCGGTTCCCGGAGGACCTACCAGCAAGGCTCCCTTCGGAATTTTACCCCCCAACTTGGTATATTTATCCGGAGATTTCAGGAAAGAATACGATCTCTTCCACCTCTTGTTTGGCTTCAGCTAATCCCGCTACATCTTTAAAAGTAATTTTTATGTTGGATTCTTTGTCAAATAATTTCGCTTTGGATTTTCCCGACATTGAAAATGCCGCCACCGCCACCACCGCCGGCATCCTTTGCTCATGCGACGCATGAAGAATATCCAGATTCCCACGAATATGGCGATGGGTAGGAATAGTGTAATGACTTCTCCCCACCAGTTGAAATCGTCTTTATAGTCAATGAACACGTCGGATGCTTCTTCCGGGTATTCTTTCTGTGCATCCTGTAAATTCTTTTCAAATTGCTCCAGCGTTCCGAAAGGTACGTAGTATTGCGGACCTACACTTTTCTGGTTAAATCCTTTTGCCACCAGATCGCTGTGGGTTTCCACTTTCTCCGGTTTCAGGGTGATTTCGGCTTTACCGCCATTTCTGACGATGTAAATGTCCTTTACCTCACCTTTCGCTAAAAGGTCTGTTTTAAACTTCTGCCACGAGATCCGTTCAGGATTCGAAGGCATGCTGAAAAATTGAATCCCGATAATGAAAGCGGCAATGATGATAAACGACCAGTAGCCGCCGAATTTCGGGCCTTTATTGTTTTTCCCACCGACAGGAGGGAAGTTGAAACTATCTTTTTGTTATTTTCTGCCATATTTAAGTTTAATTTTCTTCTACATTCGTTATTTCCGCGTCAGCCCAAAAATCTTCAAGTTGATAATAATCTCGTTGTTCTTTTTGAAATATATGTACAATCACATTTCCGTAATCCAACACCACCCACTGGGCTTGTTGTTCTCCTTCCACGTGTAATGGTTTTCTCCCAATTTCTCGTTGACTTCGTCGTAGACAAAGTCTGTAAGACTGGCCACGTGCGTGTTGGAAGTTCCATGACATATTACGAAAAAACTACAGAAACAGTTCTCAATTCTTCTCAAATCAATTTTTACAATATCAACCCCTTTATTTTCGTTCAGCGTTTCAATAATTTGTTCCACTAATTTTTCTGCTCCACTCATTCTTTAAAAACTAATTTCTAATTAAGGTACAAATATACATTTTAATATTTAATCCAAACGTGTTTTGAGTACACTTCACTGTTTTTTATACAAAAACGTACCTGTAATTTGCGTTTTCAGTTATTATGACGAATTGGCATAAAATAAGTTCGGTTTTTTGTCCCGTTTTTTATGGCAAGGGATGAACTCCCGGATGGTTTATTTTTCTTAATTAGTTTGTATTGTAATTATTTCAGGGCTTTGAGGGCGATTTTTCGACAATGCCGGAAATCTTTTTCCTGCAAGGGGGATTTTTTCGTACCGCCTCTCTCGACGGTAGAGGCGATGATCTTGAATCCGCTCCATTTGAGAATTTCCTTTAATGCTTTGACGGTTCCTCTCGTTTGGTTGAAAAGTATATTGAACGGGTAGGAGGAGTCGCAGGTACTCACGATGATGGCTTTTTTTCCCTTGTGTAGCGGTTGGGGAATCCCCTTTCGGGCTTTCGCCCATCATCCCGTAAACGATGCGGTCGAACAGGATTTTTAATTCTCCCGGCAAGTTTCCCCAGTAACACGGGGAACCAACGACCAGCACGTCACATTTGTTTATTAATTGAAGCGTGGCTTGAGCCCCGTCTTCCGGGAGAACACAAGCTAAGTTTTTCCTGCAACTCATGCACCCGTTGCATGGTCTTTACCTGTAAATCGTGAACATGGATAGCTGGAAACGTTCGCTCCCTGTTTTTCTGTTTCTTCTTTTATGGCCTCCAACATTTTCGAGATGTTCCCATTTTTCCGGGGACTTCCGTTTATAATCAGAATGTTCTGCATGAGATCGTTAATGATAAATTTGTAATCTTCCTAGGAAAAAGTAAAAAATGATTATTTATTTTTACCTAGGGACGTCTTGGAGAGGTTGAAAAAATGAATGTCCTTTTTAAAGGCAATGATATATGTATGGGATGCGTTTGAAGTTAAAATAACGATTATTTTAGTGTAGGAAAAAAGTTGGAAACGTGATGGAATCTGAAATTATTACTATATTTGGAATGGCGGAAATAAATCCGGTACTTGAAGGTTCTGGGAGGTGTTTTTATCCGCTAATTAATTGATTGATATTTGCTTGTCTCCTTGTGTTCGGAGATAAGTTGAATGGGAAAGTGAATGATTAAGAGTTAAGAAAATTAAATATTGGTTCAAAAGAGATGGAAAAATATCTTATACCGTTAGTGCCGGGACCTGTTGCTGTCCCCCAGGAGATTTTTGAAAGTTGCTGCCACGAATTTCGGGTCTGCCGATTTTGAGCCGGAGTATCTGGCTTTGTACAAGGATACGGAAAAATTGTTGCAGAAGATGATGGAAACCCGTAACCGGGTGGTGATTCAGACGGGAGAGGGTATGTTGGTGTTGTGGACGGCTTTAAAAAGTACGTTGAAACCGGGCGATCGAGTGCTGGTGCTTTCTACCGGGTTGTTCGGTGAGGGATTCGGCGATATGGCCAAGGCGCTGGGATGCGAGATTCGGGTGCTGGATTTCGGCTATGATGAGACGATTCATGACTTTGATGCCGTGGAAAAAGCGATCGTGGAGTTCAAGCCGAAGATGATCACGATGGTGCAGAACGAAACACCTAGTGGAACGACGAACCCGGTCAAGGAAATCGGTGATTTGAAAGTGAAACACGGGGTACCGTTGCTTTGCGTGGACATCGTTTCCGGTCTGGGGGAACCCCGATACACGTGGACGATTGGCATGTGGATTTCGTTGGGTGGTTCGCAAAAGTGTCTCTCGGCTCCAGCTAATATGTCATTCCTTTCCGTGAGTGAAGAGGCATGGAAGATCGTGGCGGAGGTGAATTACGCCGGATACGAGGCCTTGTTGCCTTTCCGGAATGTAACCGAAACCGGGTATTTCCGTACACGCCCTACTGGCAGGGAACAGCCCAGTTGCATAAGGCTTGCGAGTTGATTTTCGAGGAAGGGGTGGAGAGTTGCATCGCTCGTCACGAGAAGGTGGCTGCTTACTGCCGTGAACGGATTAAAGAGATGGGATTGAAGATATACCCCGTGAAAGGAGCCGTGTGTTCCCCGACAGTGACCGCGGTTTACGTGCCGGAGCATATGACTTGGGAGCGCCTCGATTCGGAATTGAGAGTGCAGGGGATGGTCGTGGGAGGTAATTATGGTAAACTGGCCGGGAAAGTATTCCGGATCGGACATATGGGTTCCCAGGCAAACATCAACCTGATCAAGGAGGCAATGGATATACTGGAAACAGTAGTTCATGATATTTAAAATTTAAGGTATAGATTATGGGAGATTTTGACGGAGAAAGGAAAGACTTACCGAATGCTACGGCAGCGCTTGTTTTAGGAGCGCTGTCGTTGGTGTTTTGCTGGTGTTACGGAATTATAGGCCTGGTACTTGGAATCTTGGCCGTGGTACTGGCTTCGGCTCCCCGCAAGGCTTATCTGGAGAACCCGGAGCGATTCACGGAAGTATCCTATAAGAATTTGAATGCCGGGAGAATATGTGGCATCATCGGGATTTGTATCGGTGCGATCATCCTGTTGGCCGTTATCCTTGTGGTTGTTTTGCTGTATATACTTCGGTAAAACCTCATTTGCTCAACACGATAAATGTATGAATTGAGTATCTGGACGTGGCTGGAGAGGCATCAACTGCCTTGCGGTTAAAGACACCTTCGGGATCGAGTGTCCCGGATGTGGATTCCAGACTGCGGTGTTATTGCTCTTGAAAGGAGAGTTGTGGGAGTCCGTGAAAATCTATCCGGGGTTGATCCCTTGATCGTGTTTATCGGCCTTGCCATGGTGCATTTTGTGGGGGTGAAAAAAATTACTCCCGGGGGAATAAAATTTGCAGGTTTTGTTTGCTTGCTAATAATTTTAATTTCATATTTGCTTAAATTAATAATTCATTAAAATTACGACCATGGAGATAATGGAAATGAAGAAAAAGGATCTTCCTAACGCGACGGCGGTGTTGGTTTTAGGGATTTTGTCTCTGGTATTTTGCTGGTGTTACGGGTTCGTGGGATTAGTGCTGGGAATTCTGGCGGTAGCCATTGCTTCGGGCCCCGGAGGGCTTATCTGGAACATCCGGAAGAGTACACGGAGGCTTCCTACAAGAATCTTAGTGCCGGACGGGTTTGTGGTATTGTTGGAATCTGCGTGGCGTTGGCTGTTGTCGCTTTCGTGATTTTAATGATATTGGGTGTAACGGCGCTGGGCGTCGGGTCAGCATTGATGCTAGGTTAAAATAAAATAACATATGGACTACAGATTTGAAATCAGTTTACCGACTAGTTCGGATTTTAGATGTGAGATTGCTGTTGGTGGAGAACAGACGTTTCAACAATTTCACGATAAAATAGTTGAGACGTTGAATTATGACAGCTCTCAAATGGCATCTTTTTCACGCTTGACCGGATGGGAAACCGGGTGAAAGAAATTGCATTGATGGATATGACGACAGAGGACGAGGAAAATGAAACGCTCGTCATGGACAACACGAAAATCAGTGACATCATTAAACCGGGGTGTCTTGAATTGGAGTACGTGTATGATTTCTTCTCTAACAAAGTATTTTAAGGTAGAGTATGCTGGGGAATATATCCGTGATTCTTCCGACGTGATGCCGGTATGTGTGGCTTGCGAGGGTGATATTCCGGAACAGTTCTCTTACGAGGATGGGAACGCTGACTGGGAGTTTGACAAGCCGGAGGAAAGAGTACGAGGGGATTATGACGATAGTTTCATGGAAGAGTTCGGCAACGGGGATTATGACGACGAGGATCGCCAAGACCGGGGTGGTGATGATGAGTACTATCGTGACGAGCGCTACGAGAGGTTGGATGATTATATAGATAGACTTTGATAATTTTAGATTTTAGATTTTAAATTTTAGATTGCGGCCGCACAAAGGCTTATTTTTTCAATTTAAAATCTAAAATCATTAAATCTAAAATTAATATGGGGACGTTAATCGTATTGCTTGGACCGACAGGAGTGGGGAAAACGGATTTGAGTATCGAGCTGGCCAAGATGTACGGGACGTCGATTATTTCATGTGATTCTCGACAGATCTACAAGGAAATGTATATAGGAACTGCCGTGCCGGAACGAGAGCAACTGGAGGCAGTTCCTCATTTTTTTATACAAACGGAGTCTGTCCAGAATTATTTTAACTGTTGGGAGTTCGAGCAACAGGCACTTCGGAAGATCCGGGAGTTGTTAGAGACGAAAGAGGTGGTGATCATGGCGGGTGGTTCCATGATGTACATTGACGCCGTGTGCAAAGGTATTGACGAGATGCCCACAATTGACGAAGAAATACGTCTTTCTGTGAAGGAGATGTTTGAACGGGATGGGATCGAGGCGTTGCGGATGTTGTTGAAAAGGTTGGATCCAGTCTCATATATCACGGTGGATTTGAAGAATGCCAAACGGATCATGCACGCTTTGGAAGTTTGCCTGATGACTGGAAAGCCTTATTCTTCTTTTTTGACCGGGAGCGTGAAAGACCGGGAGTTTGACATCGTGAAGATCGGGTTGAACCGGGAAAGGGAAGAATTGTTCGACCGGATTAATCGCCGGGTAGATCAGATGGTGGAGACCGGAATGGAGGAGGCTCGTGAACTTTATCCTTTGCGCTATTTGAATGCCTTGAACACGGTAGGGTACAAGGAGTGGTTTGATTTTTTTGACGGCAAGTTTGACAGGGAAGAAGGCTATCCGGCTAATCAAACGAAATACCCGCCGATATGCAAAAAGCAACTTACTTGGTATCGCAATGACTCTGATATTCATTGGTTCCATCCGGATCAAAAGATGAAATCAAACGATTTCTTTTAAGTTTTTTTGTTGATTTTAAATTTTAAATTCCAACCGCACAAGGGCGACGCTTCTTAATTTCCTACTTTCAACTTTTTATCTTTTAGTTTTTTAACTTTTAGTTTTCTCTGGGAATACCATCTTGAAATTGAGATATTTTTCATTTTCAATTTTCAATTCTCCATTTTCAATTATTTAGTCCGTCATGTATTGTTTCGAGCGATTTTCTTCCACTCGTTTGGGAGGCATGATCAAGATTAGTAGGGAACCTAGGATGATAATGCAGGCTAGGATATAATCTCTCGTGTCCAGATCCGGACGTAAGTCGATGGAGTAGACTGCAATCCATGCCTCAGACCGAAGGTTAACATGGGCTGGAAGGCCCGGAAGGTCATGAAGGTTTCGGCAGTTGCCGTTTGCAGAGTGGCGTAGTACAGGTACGTGGAGAGTGAGGAGAGTAGGAAACCTGTCACGCAGGCGGCGATAATCGTCATCGGGTGGAATATCTCCGTGAGCTTAGGCAGGTAGAGCATTGAAAACGGAACGGCCATGAGTTCTTTGGCAAAATAGTGTTCCACGAGGGCGATTAAGGTCAAGAAAAGTATGACTGACGTGCCGCCCCAAAACATGGTGAACCCGGAGATCCCGCATTTTTGGCGTACGGAGGTATTGGGACTGGCGACAGTGGTTTTCTCGACCACGATGGCTCGTGTACAACTTGCCAGAACTGCCAGGGAGACGAGAATGGAGACCCGTAGCTGTATGGTTTCCGGGGGTACGGATAAACAGGATAATGCCGACCGTGATCACGAGCATCCCACGATGTCGCTGCTGTGGGGTCTTCTCTTGAAAAAAGATGTAGGCCAGTATGGCCGTCACGACAACTTCTATGTTGATTAACAGGCTGGTTTCGGTACTGGTGATGTACAGGTAAACTGCGGCTAGAAAGAAATTCCGGAATATTTGCAGTAGCGTGTACAGCCATGAATAACCGACGCCTGCTTTCCAGCCTTCCGCAGTTACGGGTTTTCGGATAAGTAATAGTGCGACTCCCCCGGCAAAAATCTGCATGGAGGCGAACACGAGGATGTTGGCCTCGTAGTTTAACAGGCAAAAACGGGTGATGACACTGATAACTGACCATGTTATAACTGATAGTAAGGCATATAAAGCACCTATTTTCATATTTCTTTTGTTGTTTCTCTCCGGATATAACGATTCGGTGGGGAAAAGGTTTTTTGTCAAAATAAAATATACCTTTGTTTTAGTATTTATAACAGCATGATACAGGAATGATTGAGATATGGTAGAATCGGAAATTAGAAAAGAGGAGTACACGCTTCCTTTACGGGAGTTTTTTATAAGGGAGCGACAAGAGATGTTGCTTGCAGGATAGGACGTTTAAAAGCGTTGAGGCGGGTTATTACCAAGCAGATGGAAGAGATAAATGCAGCTTTGTGGAGTGACTTGAGAAAGTCGAGCGGGGAGGCTTACCTGACAGAGATCGGTGTGGTGTTGGGAGAGATTGATTATCATGTGAAACATCTGAGACGGTGGGGGAAACCCCGACGACTGGCAACCCCGCTGGCTTTTTTGGCCCTCGAAAAGCCGGATCATGTACGAGCCGTATGGTGTTGTGTTGATCATTGCCCCTTGGAATTACCCGTTTCAATTATTGTTGGAACCTTTAATCGGTGCCATCTCTGCCGGGAATTGTGCCGTGTTGAAACCGTCTCCTTTTGCCCCGGCAACGGCAGAGGTTATAAAGAAGATTATTGCGGCGGTTTTTGAACCCGGTTATGTCTCTGTGTTTGATGGAGAAGGGGATGTGGTGGAGCAGTTGTTGAAAGAGAGCGTTTTGATTATATTTTTTCACGGGAGGTTCCCCGTTTCGGACAGCATGTTATGGAAATGGCGGCGAAACATTTAACCCCAGTAACTTTGGAGTTGGGAGGAAAAAGTCCTTGTATCGTGGGGCGTGGTGCGAACGTGAAGATAGCAGCTCGTCGTACGGCTTGGGGAAAGTTTATCAATGCCGGGCAGACGTGTGTTGCCCCCTGATTACGTGTTTGTGCATGAAGATCAACGGGCAGAGTTTGTGGAGGCCATAAGACTGGCCGTGAAACGATTTTATGGGGATCGCCCGTATGAAAGTCCCGATTATCCGCGGATTGTTCACCGGGAGGGAACAGAAAGATTAGTGCGCTTGATGCATTCTTCCGGACAGGTGGTTGTCGGGGGGTGAGGTGAACGTGGAGGAAAAGTATATTGCTCCTACGGTACTGATTGACGTGGAGGCTGAATAGTCCGATCATGCGGGAAGAAATATTTGGTCCCATTCTGCCCGTGCTGACCTATCCGGGAGATAGATGACGTGATTCGTTTCGTGAATAAACGGGAGAAACCCTTGGCCCTGTATTATTTCGGACCCGAGCGAGAGGCTCGTGAAGTTTTAAACCGAACCTCTTCGGGTGGGGCTTGTGTGAACGACACGATCGTGCATCTGGCAAATCCCCGTTTGCCTTTCTGGGGGAGTGGGGATGAGTGGAGTCGAAAGTATCACGGGAAAGCGAGTTTTGAACTTTTTAGTAATTTACGTTCCGTGGTAAAATCTTTTACATTTTTTGATAACCATTTTCGCTATGCCCCGTATAAACACTTGAATTTATTGAAAAAATTCATGTAATGTCTGGTGAGTTTATTATATTTGTTGAAAACTTTAAATAATGAAGACTATGAAAAAGTACATTTGCACAGTATGTAGTTATATTTATGATCCTGCTGTAGGTGATCCGGATGGTGGAATCGCACCTGGAACCGCATTTGAAGATATTCCGGAAGATTGGGTTTGCCCGCTTTGTGGCGTTGGTAAAGAAGATTTCGAACCGGTGGAGGAGTAAATGAAGTTAAAAGATAAAAACTAAAAGATAAAAGTTGAAAGCTGTAAAAAGTTCCATTTTTATCTTTTTAGTTTTAACTTTATCTTAATAAAAATAGAGGCGAATCTCACGATTCGCCTCTTTTTATTAGTGTGCCCATTCGGCAAAGAAGTCATTTCCCTTGTCATCCACGATGATGAATGCCGGGAAGTTTTCCACCCGTATTTTACGGATAGCTTCCATCCCAATTCTTCAAAGGCTACGATTTCTACTGATTTAATACTTTCTTTGGCAAGATAGCTGCCGGCCCGCCGATAGATCCTAAGTAGAAACCACCGTGTTTTTACAAGCATCTGTAACAGCTTGTGAACGGTTTCCTTTGGCAACCATGATCATAGAGCCGCCATGATCTTGGAATAGGTCAACATAGGGGTCCATACGTCCTGCCGTGGTAGGTCCGAAGCTTCCGGAGGCCATTCCTTTCGGGGTTTTAGCCGGTCCTGCATAGTAAATCGGATGATTCTTAAAGTATTCCGGCATGGGCTTGCCTTCATCCAGCATGGCTTTGATGCGGGCGTGTGCGATATCAGCGGGCAACGATAAGTGTTCCGGACAAGTTCAGACGGGTTTTAACCGGATATTTTCTTAGTTCTTTTAAAACCTCTTCCATCGGTTGGTCGAGGTCGATGTTCACGGCGGGTGCTAATGCCGGGTTCTCTGCCGGTAAGAAACGAGCCGGGTTCTTTTCCAGTTGTTCCAGGAAGATACCGTCTTCCGTGATTTTAGCCTTTGATGTTCCGATCGGCACTACAACTTACACCGATACCCACGGGGCAGGATGCCGCGTGACGAGGCATACGGATGACCCGCACGTCGTGTACCCAGTATTTACCACCAAATTGGGCACCGATACCCATGTCTTGACAGATTTTCTGAATTTTGGCTTCCCATTCCAGATCCCGGAATGCCTGACCGCCATCATTCCCTTCGGTTGGAAGATTATCATAATATCCCGCAGATGCTTTCTTTACGGTTGTCAGCAGGCCTCGGCAGAAGTTCCGCCAATAACTACTGCCAGATGGTAGGGAGGACAGGCTGATGTTCCCAAGTCTTTCACTTTGTCCTTGATGAACTTGGTCAGTGCTTCCTCGGTCAACAAGGCTTTGGTCTGTTGGTACAAGAACGTCTTGTTGGCAGAACCACCACCTTTGGTGATAAACAGGAATTCGTATTTATTCCCTTGAGTGGCATACAAGTCGATTTGAGCCGGTAGGTTTGTACCGCTGTTTTTCTCATCGAACATGGTGTAGGGGAACTACTTGAGAGTAGCGCAAGTTACGATCCCGATAGGTTTCGAAAATTCCCTTACTGATGGCTTCCGTCATTACCGTCAGTCCATACGTTTTCTCCTTTCTTACCGATAGCGATAGCAGTACCCGTGTCTTGACAAGTGGGTAGTTCCCCTTCTGCCGAAACCACTTGGTTCATCAACATGGTGTGGGCAACGAATTTATCGTTGTCACTGGCCTCCGGATCTTTCAGGATGTCGGCTAATTTTTGCAAGTGAGAGGCACGCAAGTAAAAAAGAAACATCTGCATAGGCTTCACGGGCGAGTAATTCAAGCCCTTCTTTTTGAATTTTCAATATTTTACGTCCTTCAACTTCGATGGTTTTCACGTAGTCTTTTGTCAGTAAACGATATTCCGTACTGTCTTTTTGAATCGGAAATGGTTCTTGATACTTGAATTCTGCCATAATTCTTTATTGTTTTAGTGTTGTTAAATATTTTTATTCCTATAACGGAAAAATTTCTTTAATATGTCGCAACGAAATTAGAATTAATAAATGAGAAGTCCAATAAAAAAGCCGGACAAATTTGGTCCGGCTTTTATGGATATTAGGCTAATGACTAGTCTTTGAATAACTTGTCAATAGTTATGATTTGGTAATCGTAGAATGCGCGGGTTGCAGCATTTCCGGTACCCCCGTTTTTCTTTGTAAAGAGCTTGTACTTTTTTCAACAATGATAACATGGCAGGACGTCCTACTGATGCAGGAAGTGTTGCAGCATTCATTGTCATGCGGAAGTAGTCATATTCTCCCAGATTGCATGCAGCATGGCTACAAAGTTTATGTTGGTTATTTCACGCTGTTTTCTAAAGTTGCCAATGCCTCGGTCGGATCGATAGAAGTAAGTCTTTTTTGGGTGCTGAGGCCGTAGGAGGCTGTAAGTGAAGACCACTCATTTGGCTGGCAATGGTTACTAAAGCAGCTTGTAAGTTCATTTCTTCGTGAGAAAGTGAACGGGATGCAAAGGGTCGGAGCCATAAGTAATTTATAAGCGTCATTTACATAGGCATCAAGCTTATAAGCGTCTTTTTTTGGCCGGAACGTTCTCCTTCATATACACTACCAAGAGAACCTGCGCTGAAGATTTTACCTACCACGGCGTATTGCAGTTGGTCGTACATGTTCGGGTCTAATTCCAATTTCTCTCTCAGGTCATTCGTGATCAACCATTTCGGGCATGTAGTTACTTCGTTTACTAACCATTTGATAGCTTCTTGCTGTTTGGTTCTCGGGATGTATTTTTTAGCTACACCGCCTTTACCGTCTTGTACTAAGTCAGTGAATTCAACGCCACCGGGGTAAGCCAACACGTGGCTAAGCATTCTTTGGTACTGGCTCAAGATTCCATTGTAGTACATTTTTATATCTTTATACGAGGCTCCCGGCTTGCTGCACCATTGTTCCAAGTTGTTCATGATGATCTTGAGGTTCTTGATACAAAGTGAATTGGCTTTCACATGATCATCCCTAAATCTTCTGTTTGGTCAGTCGGGTCGAGTTCTGCGGGAATTGCTGTGCCCCGAAACGATACATCGGATCGTCAGATTTTTCTTCGATCCAGCTATTTAATGTTGCGACTTCGGCTTCCGGGGTATTAGCGTTCGGGATAATCCGGTAACCCCAGTTGATAGCGTAAATATCGTATACTCTAATACGGGTGGAACGAGGTTTACACCGCGTTCATAGTCTCGGGTTGAGCCACGTAGTTATTACGAGCATAGTCCATGATACTCGGGGTGGTTCCGTATTTTTTCGTGAATGACGGGCTGCGTAATGAGTCTACGGGGAAAGAGTAACTTGCTCCCATGTTGTGCATCAGACCTAACGTGTGTCCGATTTCGTGTGATGCCACGTAGCGTAAAGATTCGTTCATCACGTCGTCACTAAATACTTCCGTACGAACGCGAGGATCAACGGCTCCCGTCTGAACGAAACGCCAGTCGTGTACAAGAGAAATCACGTTGTGATACCAGATCACGTCAGCCACGAGAATCTCACCGCTACGAGGGATCCACGTAACTCGGTCCCATAGCATTAGCAGTAGGTGTTACGGCATAACGCACGCAGTTGTAACGAATATCGTCCGGGTCAAAGTTCGGATCATCGGTCGGGTAATCTTTGGCGATGATTGCGTTTTTGAAACCGGCTTTCTCGAAAGCGATGTTTCCAATCTTCAATACCTTGTTTAACGGCACCTCTCCATTTTTCAGGGAATGCGTTATCCACGTAGAATACGATCGGTTTTACCGGCTCCACGAGTTCTCCGCGTAAGTAAGCGGCCATATCTTTTGGCTCGATTCTCCAACGGTGGATGAATTCGAAATCTTCCACGCGGTCTTTATCGCTCGTGTAGAAGTTCCGGGGAGTACTGAAATAACCGACACGTCTGTCTTTGTAACGCATGGGCATGGGATCTTTGTCCAGTTCGACAACAGAACGACGAACAACAAGGGTAAGAGGACCGTTTTGTCCGTTATAGTTCATTTGAGAGGAGATTTCCATGTTGCGAGGGAAGTTCTTTACCTCTTTTCACGCGAGATGCGGATGGGTCGAACATGGCGCTCGGTTTTTTACCCGTCATCGGGCTGGAGCCCATCGGGGTAATACATTTTTCATCCCGTCCGAAGAATGCGGTCATGTCGATTAATAATGTGTCACCCTTGCTGGCTTTCACCTCGAAAGTCTTCATGATCGGGTCATTGAAGTTCCGCTTGAAAGACGGGGCGATAGGATCACCTTCCCTTAACACGTCTTCGCAAAGCACGGAGTGCATGTATACGTTCGTGGAATCCGTAGAGAAACGTACCATGAACGGGTCATCGATCATCTGGCCTGCCACGAAATCGGTCAGGGGCGCTGGTTTCTGAAAGACGATTGGCAATCAAGTAGATCTTGTCCAAATTACGAGACTGGATTGCCCACATTAAGGTTCCTTTTGGGGTGTAGTAAGCATCAATAACTCCCGGCAAGTGCTTAGCTCCTTTCACTTGCTTGTCAAAAGCGGATTCTTTAGGAGCAGGAGGTGTTGCGGTCTGTTCGGTTTTTGCTTTTTTTTCTTCTTTTTCTTGAAAGGGAAAGCTTGTGCCGTGGACCCTGCAAGTAGTGACAGGGTGACAACCGCGTAGTAAAATTTTCCTCATAGTTCTCTTCGTTTAATCAATTAATTATATCTCGTTTATTAGATTTGTGTGCATATGTGTAATGCTTTCAACAGCGAGCGAAGATATGTAAAAAAGAATCGAATTTATCTTACCGTTTTGTTAAAGTTTCATCTGAAAGACGATTATTATTGTACCTTTGCAAGCAATGAATCTTAAAAACAGATAAAATGAGTTCGAAACCATATTTTTTATCATTGTTGTTTTCCTGTGCTTGGATTTCGTGTTGGAGAGAGTATTGGAGTCTTTGAATTCTAAACATATGTCTCCCGTGTTACCTGATAGTCTGAAGGGAATTTATGACGAGAAGGAGTATAGTCGTTTTCAATCCTACAAGCGGGAAAACGGAGGTTGGATAGTTGGAGTTCCGGAGTCGGCTTTGTTGTGATGATCGTGTTCCTCGTGGCAGGAGGTTTCGGGTGGTATAATAGTTGGGTGGTTTCTCTGACGGATAGTGTGGTCTGGCAGACTATCCTTTTCGTGGTGGGGCTTTCCGTGGCTTCTTCCGTGTTGGATATACCTTTTGATTATTACGCGACTTTCCGGATAGAGGAAAAGTATGGGTTTAATAAGACTACGAGGCGGGTCTACTGGCTGGATACGGTGAAAGAGTTGGTCCTTTCGTTGGTGTTGGGAGGGGTGTTGTTGGCGCTTGTGGTGTGGTTCTACACGTGGGCGGGGACTTATTTTTTGGTTGTACGCTTGGGGAGCCGTTACCCTGTTTTCCGTGTTTATGGCTATGTTTTACTCGCAATTGATCGTGCCTTTGTTTAATAAGCAGACGCCCTTACAAGAAGGTTCGTTGAGGGATAAGATACAGGCTTTTGCGGGAAAAGTCGGGTTCAAATTGGATAATATATACGTGATTGACGGGTCGAAACGCTCCACGAAAGCAAATGCTTATTTCACGGGGCTGGGGCCTAAAAAGCGGGTAGTGTTGTATGACACGCTGATTGACGAGTTGACGGAAGAGGAAATTGTGGCCGTGCTGGCTCATGAGGTGGGACATTACAAGAAACGACACACGTTACGTTCTATGGCGGTTTCCGTGATACAGATGGGAGTGCTTTTTCTGGTTGTTTTCCTGTGCGTGAATAACGTGGCTTTGTCAGAGGCGCTGGGTGGGGACCGGGTATACTTCCAGTTGGGATTAATCGCTTTTGCCATATTGTATTCTCCCGTGAATTTGATTTTGGGAATCGGGATGAACGTGTGGTCCCGGAGTAACGAGTATGAAGCAGATGCTTTTGCGGCTCGGTATTACGAGGGTGATTATCTGGTGTCCGGTTTGAAGAAAATATCGGTGAAGTCGTTAAGTAACTTGACGCCCCATCCTTTGTACGAGTATGTCTATTATTCTCATCCGTCGTTATTGAAACGGATAGATGCTATAAAACGTATTCACGAATAAAAATATAAACGAATGAAAGCTATTATTATTACTATCGGGGACGAGATTCTGTTAGGACAGATTCTGGACACGAATTCACAATATATTTCGAGGCAGTTGACCCGCTTGGGGGCCGAAGTGGCGGATATATTGTCTATTGCTGATCAAAGGGAGGAGATTTGGCAGTGGGTGGATTACGCGATGAAACAGGCGGAACTGATCATCGTGACCGGGGGATTGGGACCGACAAAGGATGACGTGACTAAAAAGGTGCTGGCAGAATATTTCGATACTCGCTTGGTGATGAATGAAGAAGTGTTGAGATGGATCGGGAAGTTGCTGGAGAACGGGGGAATGAGGATGAACGAGGGAAATCGTAGTCAGGCTATCTTACCGGAATCGGCCAAAATTCTTTACAATCGGAAAGGAACGGCTTCCGGGATGTGGTTTGAACGGGACGGAAAGATATTGGTGTCTCTGCCGGGTGTTCCTTTCGAGATGGAGGATTTGATGATCCAGAGTGTGATCCCGGAATTGCAGCGCTTGTATCCACACTTGCATCTGGATTACAGGATGTTGAAAGTGTATGACATCCCGGAATCAGAGTTGGCTCTTTTGTTGGAGAAATGGGAAGAACATTTGCCGGAAGGGTTCAGCTTGGCTTACCTGCCGTCGCCGGATTTGTGAAGTTGCGCCTGACGGCTAAGGGGGATCAGGTTTTTAACTTGATGCCCGTTACGATAGCTTGAAAGAGGCTCTTGAAGGACAGCATTACACAGAAGGGGAGAATGGCGGGACAGAACGGGAACTTGGGGAATTACTGATGTTGAAGGGAAAACGATTGCCACGGCAGAGAGTTGCACGGGTGGAAATATCGCGGCTCAGCTCACGTCGATAGCCGGTTCTTCCGCCTACTTTAGAGGGAGTGTGGTGGCGTATGCCAATGACGTGAAGGAACGGGTGCTGGGAGTTCGTCCTGAAAGTTTGGAACAATTCGGGAGCAGTCAGTGAACCCGTGGTACGGCAGATGGCAGAAGGAGCCCGCCGTTTGGTCGGGACGGATTATGCCGTTTCTACTTCCGGAATTGCCGGGCCGACTGGCGGTACGGCGAGAAGCCGATAGAACCGTGTGGATCGGGGTTGCCGGGACCGGAAAGAACGATTGCCCGCAAGTTCGTGTTCTCGTTTACCCGTGAAAGAAATATTGGTAAGGCCACGATGAAGGCGATTGAAATGGTTATCGAAGAAGTGCGTAACGGGGCAGTAAATAAATGAATTGTTTATAAAGTGAATCCGTCGTGAATCATAGTAAAAAGGCGGGTCTCGGTAAACTTTTTTGTATTTCATGTTCCTATTTCGAAAATATAAATTACATTTGCACATCTCACTCAGAAAATAATACAACGTGTAGCGACGCTGAAGGTATTATAAAGCCTCCGGTGCGTGGCTATGCGTAGTGTTAAATTTTGGGTGAGATCTTAATTTACAGTCCGGAGGCTTTTATGTTTTGTATGTAATGTAAATAATACATATTGATATTGTTCGTAGGGTAACAATTTTAAAATTCTAATTTCACTAAAATAGCGGGGCCGTGACGGTTACCCGCTTTTCTTTTGTACTTGGCAGGAATTTTGTTATATTTGAGAAATAAATTTTGCTATGAGAAAGTTTACATTGTTGCTGTTTTTCGTTGTTCTTTGGTCGTTTTCTTATGCTCAGATGGGTGGAGAACAATATTTTGTTGATATACATGGTGATTTGCGTTATGAATCCCAGGATAGATTTCAAGCATCACTTTCCACGAATATTTTCGGGGATAAGGTTTACAAGGATAATCGGGGAAACGAGGTGAAGTATTCGAAGGCGATGTGGGAGAAGGTGCCTGGGAAGGATAGGCCTTATTTTGAAGATTTCTTGTTCTCTGAACTGATACATAAATATCGGGATCAGAGAAACGTGAAGGAGGTGTACGAGATTGATATTTTTGGAGATGCACGATATCGGAATAATCAAGGGCAGTCCATGACATTAAGGCGGAATATCATGGGGGAATTGGAATATTAGTAACAAGTTTCGAGCCACGTTAGAAAAGATATTTTTGAAAATGTAATATACAAGGATAACCGGGGAAATAAGGTTACCTATTCAAAAGAGTTTCTTGGCAAGATCCGAAGAGGAAGACATAGAGGAGACGGAATGTTGAAGAGTTTTTTTTGTTGTTAGGTTGGCCAAAGATGTCGGGAAAAAGAAAAATTACACGGAAGAGTACATCGTGGATATATTCGGAAATGTTGAATATAAGAATAGCGAGGGACGTCGGGTTTCGATAAAAAAAGATATGTTTGACAGTTTCGAGTACAAGGATAACCAGGGGGTAAGTCTTTCTATCCGGAAGGATATTTTTGATCATGTGCAGGTAAATGATGGCAGGGGAAACAAGGTGGATGCCGGGAGAGATATTTTGGTGATCTCCAAGTGAAAGATAATAAAGGAAATAAATGGAGCGTGGAACGGATATATTCGGGGATTTGAAGTTTCGTCATAATTATAAAGAGAGTGCCACCTTGAAGAAGAATATTTTTGACGAGAGAGAATATTCCGATAACAAAGGGAATAAAGTCAAGTATTCGAAGGAATCGTGGGATAAGATGATAAAGACATACGGAAATGACGAGAAGGTTTTTTCGATGTTGTTGAAAAAGTTTTTTTTCGTGGAGTATCGTTAAGACCTTTGTCATGCGATTGGGATTTTGGCATATACTATGGCGATGATTGTATTGTAGTCTGTCAATAAGGCAGGCGTGCGTGTTAGAGGTATTGATTTGCAAATTTTTTTACGTTCTTGATTTTGGCTTTATGGGCATATTTATGTCGATAGTCGTGTTTTATTAATAAAAAGATGTTGTTTTTGGCATAATATTTGTTAATTATCTCCTTGTTTGAATTGGTATAAAGTTAATTAAAATTTTTAGTGTGATTTTTTCCTATGGGAGTGTAACATTTTTAAACGAAGTCCCGTATTTCGAGTGTTATTTAAGATCAACTTAGATATATAACAAGCAAACAATAGTTAACAAACAGATGATGAATATGAAAAAGACGTTTATTTTGTTATTTGTAGCGATTTTGCCATTATTGGCTAGCGCACAAAAAGAAGAAGTTAAGGTGACTGTGGTAGAAGAAGAATCAACAGCTCCTTGGCGTGGTTTTGTTACCAATGGATTTTGGGATAACTGGTTTATTTCAATAGGTGCTGGCGGACAAGTTTATTTTGGCGAGTATGATAGTAAGGATGATTTCGGGCGTCGGATTACCCCGACATTTGATTTTTTCCGTGGGAAAATGGTTGATGCCGACATTAGGAGTTCGGGCTCAAGTTGGTGGTTTCACGTTAAAAGGTTTGACGACTGATCCTGCTAATATTTACGCTAAGGGGCCTTCTCGTGTAGACGGATATTATAAACAAAAAATGGCAACAGTTTAACGTGCATGTTGATGGATTGCTGAATCTTTCCAATTGGATTGGTGGTTACCGTACGGATCGTTTCTACGAGGCAGTTCCGTTTGCCGGTTTTGGTATGATTCATGGTTGTTCTTCTGCGGATAACACGAAGTTTATGTTCGTGGCAGGTTTGATCAATAAGATGCGTTTATCTAACGCTTTTGACTTTAACATTGAAATCAAGGGTAGTTTGGTTCCTCAGGCATTTGACGGTGATACCGGCGGCAGCAAGGGAGAAGGTATTTTGGGTGTAACAGCCGGATTTACGTATAAATTCAACCAACGTAATTTTAGAAGAGAGAAACCGACAGAAATCATTTCTACCGGAGTTTCACCAGAAATGTTAAGTGCTGCCGAGGCTAAATTGGCAGAGCAAATTCGCCGGGCAGATCGTTTGCAGGATGAGTTGAATCAAGCTCGTAAGGCTCAACCGCAAGTTGTTAAAGAGGTAAAAAGCAGCCCCGTTGGCTATTTTCTTCAATATCAACAAAGCAAACATTACCGCCAAGGAAATGATTAACTTGAAATACTACGCAGAGATTATCAAGAATAATCCGAATCAAGTTTATAGAGTTACCGGATATGCAGACAAAGCAACAGGTACTCCTGCTTACAATCAGAAGTTAAGCGAGAACGCGCTCAGAACGTGGCTGACGCTTTAGTGAAGAAATTTGGTGTTAAGGCCAGCCAATTGCAAGTAGTTGGTAAGGGTGGTGTTGACAATCTTTACGAGGGAGGAGTTCAATTGAGCCGCGTGGTTATCGTTGAATGATATGAAGACTACATAACTACTAACCATTTATACATTTTGAGGCCGGGATAAAGGGTGATACTTTTATCCCGGTCTTATTTTATTGCTCTTGCGGTTTTATATAACTTTTAGCTTTTCGCTTTCAGCTTTTCGCTTAATTAGTTGTATCTTTGCCCGTGAATAATTAAAAACAGAGAAATGATAACAAAGAATAAGTTTGTAACCGTGAGTTACGAGTTGAGAACGGCAGCGGATGCAGAACCCATCGAGATAGCTGATGAGAAGACCCCCTTGGAGTTTATTTGCGGTCAAGGGCAAACATTGGAATATTTCGAGATGAACCTGTTGAACTTGAACACGGGGAATTCTTTTGATTTCCATATTCCGGCAGCTAACGCTTACGGTGAGGTGAACGAGGACATGATTGTAGAGTTACCTAAAGATATATTCGCAGAAGTTGAGGCGGAAGAATTGATTCCCGGAAACGTGCTGCCAATGCAGGATAGTTTGGGGCGTCACCTGAACGGGACAATCGTTACCGTGGGTGACGATACGGTGACCATGGATTTCAATCACCCGATGGCCGGCAAAGATTTGTTTTTCAAAGGTAAGGTGTTGGCAGTAAGAGACGCTACAGATGAAGAACTGGAAAGCTTACATTCTCACAAATGTGGCGGTTGCCACGGTTGTGGGTCTGATGGCGGTTTGGGTCAGAACACTCTTGTGGTGACGGTTGCTGCCACTAATTAATTGAAAATGGAAAAGTTGAAAATGGAAAATTGGGATAATCAAGTCTTGATTTTCCATTTTTTATGCAGTCCCAAAGTTCAATCCATATTGATTTTTGAATATTAGAAGTGTTGTTCTCCTTCAATTTTCATTTATTATGAACACGATTGGTAAGTTATATACGTTAACCTCTTTTGGCGAATCACATGGGGGGCTGGGGGAGTGATTGACGGGTGTCCGGCGGGATTCCCCTTGTCGGTGGACGAGATTCAGTATGAGTTGGACCGAAGGAGACCGGGGGCAGTCTTCCGTGACTACTTCGAAGAACGGAAGAGGATCGTGTGGAAATACTTTCGGGTGTATTCGAAGGTGTGACGACAGGCTCTCCTATTGGTTTTATTGTGCGGAATAAGGATCAACGGAGCCGGGATTATGACGAGATAAAAAGATTTATTCCGTCCGTCTCATGCCGACTACACGATGCAAGCGAAAAATATGGCATCCGGGATTACCGGGGCGGGGGACGTTCGTCAGCCCGGGAACACGTGGTTCGTGTGGTGGGGGAGCTGTGGCTCGTCAAGTTTTGAAAAGACTGGGCATTTCTGTTCATGGTTACACGTCTCAGGTGGGGCCGATCGTGTTGAATAAAACTTATTGCGAGCTAAATTTGGAGGAAACGGAAGCTAATGTGGTACGTTGTCCCGATTCAGTGATAGCGGGGAAATGGAATTGTTTACTAGGAAAGTACAGGAGGAACACGATAGTGTGGGAGGAGTGGTGAGCTGTGTTATTCGAGGTGTCCCTGTCGGGGTGGGAGAACCCTGTGTTTGATCGTTTTCAGGCCCGGCTGGGATATTACATGATGGGAATTAATGCGGCGAAAGGTTTCGAGTATGGCGAGGGATTCCATGCTGCAAGTATGCGGGGAGCGAGCATAATGATGCTTTCGTGCTGAGGAACGGGCAAACGAGGACCTTGACAAATCATGCCGGGGGAGTTTTGGGAGGAATCACTAGTGGAGAGGATATTTATTTCCGGGTTGCTTTTAAGCCCGTGGCAACGATCGGGCAGGAGCAACAAACCGTGAATCGTTTCGGGGAAGAGGACTTTCATTGCTCGGGGACGTCATGACCCATGCGTGGTGCCTCGTGCGGTTCCTGTGGTGGAGGCGATGGCTGGTATGCTGGTATTGGATATGATGCTGGAGGCTGGAAAGTACCCTCTCGGGTATGAAAGAAGTAAATATTTTTTTTGACAATAAGCTTGTTTAGGATGATATTCTTTATTAATTTTGTTGGAAATTAAATATCAGTGTTATGGCAAGTATTAGAAGATTGAAGAAAGATGTTGATTATTTGACTTTCGCGGTAATCGCCGATTGTATGAATTACAATTCTAGCGTGGGGAAGAGTGAGCCGGAAGTTGTTAACATCGTGAAAAAGATGGTTGAATATAGAAATGAAACGAGAAGTAAAATTTCTGCTCGTAAATCATTTAACGATAAGAAAGAAGCTAGATCTTATTATAAAGGAATATCTATCGATCTATTGAAAACAGTAGACGGAGAATTTACCCGTTTGAGCGAGTTGGTAAAACAGAACGCTTAAATGATGATTGCCCCAAATGTTTGAGCTACCACGTTCTGTGGTAGCTCTTTTTGATGATGAACGACGAAATTGTATTACCGGGAATCGGTAAGATAAAGGTGAGACGGGGAAAGAATATCCGTTTCCTCTCGGTGCGAATGGCACCGGGTAGAGGCGTGTGGGTAAACGTTCCCTTCGGGGTAAGTGGACGGCAGGTAGAGGAATTCGTGCATACACAACGGACTGGATAGAACAGAATTTGGCGAAGATCAAAGTTTACGAGAAAGACACGGGGGTGGGGTTAGGTATGGATTCCGAGGTAAAGACGAAGTTTCATGTACTGAAAGTGCTTGCCTGTGATGAGCAGCGTCCATACTATAAGATCGAGGGAAAAGAAATCCACCTGTATATTCCCGTGGTACGGCATACTCGAAAATTGCTCCCTACGTGGAAAATTTCTTGGTAGAGATTTATCGCATGGAGAGCAAGCGTTACTTGCCGGGACGGGTGAGGGAACTGGCAGTGCAGTTCGGTTTTCGTTACCGGGCATTGTCTTTTCGGAATAATATATCGAACTGGGGAGTTGTTCGGTGGACGATAATATTAGCCTGAATGTGAAATTGATGAAATTGCCGGATGAGATTATTGATTACGTGATTCTGCACGAGTTATGTCATACGGTTGAAAAGAATCATTCCAGTAATTTTTGGGCGTTGATGGAAAAAGTGTGTCCCGGGAGTATGCAATTACGTCGTAGGTTACGTCAGTATAATACCAGAGTTTGAACGGTATTCTTTCTTCACGGCTTGCTAGCCAGAACGTGAGAATGAACACGATTCCCAACATAGATAATAGCATTTCGACTCTTTTCATGATGCAAGTTTTAATATACGTTTTATGCTGAAATGTGGCCAAATGTTACGTTCTCGGGCGTTTTTTATTGATATATTTGTAAATGTTGGGAAAAGAGGAATCCAGCTTGAGTTTTATTCGTTATATTTGGTAGTTATTTCTTAAATAAGTGAAGACAATGGAAGGACAATATTGTTATCAATACCCTCGTCCGGCAGTGACCACGGATTGCGTGATTTTCGGGTTTGATGGGGAGATATTGAAGGTGTTATTGGTGGAACGGGGCGGAGAACCTCTATAAAGGTTGCTGGGCATTTCCGGGTGGGTTCTTGAATATGGACGAGACGACGGATGAATGTGCCGTGCGGGAATTGGAGGAAGAAACGGGCTTGAGAGATGTGTTTGTAGAGCAATTACAGGTTTTTTTCCGGCGTGGACCGAGATCCCCGGGGACGGACAATTACGGTGGCTTATTATGCTTTGGTGAATCCCGTGGGGATAAAAGTGGCCGGATATGACGATGCGGCAGATGCTCGATGGTTCACTTTGTCGGATATGCCTTCTCTGGCTTTTGATCATGAACACGTGTTGCTGGTGGCATTACATCGTCTGGCATTGAAAGTTTATTTACAATTGAACGGGATCGAGGAACTAGATGAACATTTTAAGGGATTTGACTTGAAAACGTTTGCAGGATCTGATTCCTGATAAATTATAGGATA
>VOFG01004584.1_pt1 | contig 31605 bp, 41 predicted proteins | sample 5384171 | NCBI WGS metagenome assembly VOFG01 (sample SAMN12384726, study PRJNA508395) | human gut metagenome | isolation source: healthy gut F | host: Homo sapiens
AAGCAATCTGATAGACACAACTTATATTCACACAGTATCAACCACCATTCAATAACAACTAAATTAATCCCATGCGAAAAACACTCTTACTTTCAATTATCTTGCTATCAAGCATGCCGGGTATACAAAAGTCCCTTATTGCACAAGAAAAAACATCACTGAACCAAGTTGTCAACACACTGAAAGAACGTATCAGTCTCTCTGGATATGCCCAATTGGGATATACGTACGATGATGCAGCCAATCCGGACAATACATTCGATATCAAACGAATCATTTTCATGGCACACGGAAAGATCACCAAACGCTGGACTTGTGATTTTATGTACGACTTCTACAAGGGGGTATGCTACTCGAAGTGTACACAGATTATCAGTTTCTCCCCGGACTTACGGCACGTATCGGTGAATTTAAAGTTCCCTATACGATAGAAAATGAATTATCTCCTACCACAGTAGAGCTCATCAATTGCTATTCACAATCTGTTTGCTATCTGGCGGGAGTAAGCGGTAGCGATAAGTGTTACGGCATGACTTCCGGAAGAGACATCGGTATGATGCTTCATGGGAAACTATTCCACGACTTCCTACAATATAAAGTAGCTGTGATGAACGGACAGGGGCTGAACACCAAAAGACAAAAACAGTCAAAAGATGTGGTCGGTAACCTGATGGTTAATCCGCTAAAATGGCTATCCGTAGGTGGATCGTTTATCCGGGGAACCGGACATGCAATAGCAGATTCGGAATATACAGGAATTAAAACGGGAGAAAACTATGCCAAGAGACGCTGGAGCGCAGGAGGGGTTGTCACCACTTCCACCTTTAATCTACGCACGGAATATCTTGCCGGAAAAGATCGGAGTGTGAAAAGCGAAGGTTTCTATGCAACAGGAAGCGTACGCTTTGCCGGAATTTCGATTTCATCGCTTCGTTCGATTATTTCAACCCGAACAAAGTGCTGATTTCAAACAGAATAACTATATTGCAGGCGTACAATACTGGTTCTACCCTAGATGCCGGTTACAAGCACAATACACCTTTTGTAATAAGAAAGGAGATGGACAAAAGATTCCAACCTGATACAAGCACAACAAGTGAGGTTTTAAACGGACTAAATTTAAGTATTAGGTATCCTGATACAGGCATCAGGTAACAAGGTAAAGTAGCAAGGCTATTAAAGTACCTTAACAATAGGATTAAAGTATTAGTTGGAGAATCGAATCAAATAATTATAAAATATAAACTTAATAACAGAACAAAAATCATGGAACACAAAATCGCCGAAACCAACGCCCGAATAGACGTGGCCGACGTATTAAGAGGATTGGCAGTAATGGGGATTATTCTCTTACACAGTATTGAACACTTCAATTTTTATTCTTTTCCGGAAGAAGTACCTTTTGAATGGATGAACTTTACCGACCAAGCTATCTGGAGGGGATTATTCTTCACATTCAGTAATAAAGCATACGCTGTATTTGCTTTGCTCTTCGGTTTCAGTTTCTACATTCAGGACAACAACCAACAACGGAGAGGGAAAGATTTCCGCTTGCGTTTTTTATGGAGATTATTCATTCTATTCATTATAGGACAGTTCAATGCTGCTTTCTTTACCGGAGAAATATTGACTATGTATGCGATTTTAGGAATTATTCTTCCGATATTCTGCCGGATGAGCGACCGCACGGTTGCCATCTTTGCTACTTTATTAATCCTTCAACCTATCGACTGGGCAAAACTGATCTATGCCTTGTGCAATCCTGACTATGTGGCAGGTAAAAGTTTGGCAGGTTATTATTTCAGCATTGCTTTCGACGTACAAAAGACACGGCAATTTCCTTGAAACAGTCCGCATGAATATGTGGGAAGGACAACTTGCTAACATGACTTGGGCACTGGAACACGGACGCATCCTGCAGACTCCGGGGTTATTCTTGTTCGGTATGCTTGTTGGCCGCCGCAAATATTTCCTGTATAGCGAACAGCACGAACGCCTGTGGTTAAAGGCATTAGCCGTTTCGCTTCTCTGCTTCTTCCCCATCTACGGATTGAACAATATGCTGCCGGAATTCATCGAACGGAGTGCCATCCTTGTTCCCTTACAATTGATATTAAGTTCATTCAGTAGCCTTAGCTTCATGGTATTGCTGGTGACGGGATTACTGTTGACTTTCTACCGTGTGAAAGACCGCAGTTTCTTTATGCGTTTCACATCTTATGGTAAAATGAGTTTGACTAACTACTTCGGGCAATCTATTTTCGGTTCTCTTTTGTTCTATCATTGGGGATTCGAATTTGGACGATATTTAGGAATCACCTACAGTTCCTTTTTGGCATTCTTTTTGTTATATTACAAATGGTATTCTGTTCGTGGTGGCTCCGTCACCATAAACATGGTCCCTTCGAAGGTTTATGGAAACGCCTGACCTGGATTGGAAAAAATAAATAATTAAAGAATGATGAACGAAAAAACGATTAATGAACAATACGCATATATACGTACTTTACTTGAAGAGAAAAGGCTCAAAGAAGCCTTAATGCAGTTGGAATCTTTGCTGTGGCAGTGTCCTGACTGGGATTTGCGCACTCGCCTGGAACAATTGCAGACCTCTTACAAATATATGCTGGAATACATGAAACAGGGAGCCAACGATCCCGACCGGTGGAACCTATACCAAAATTGGTAGCGGACACCTGGAGTATTGCCGACCAGTCACGCCTACTCATGCTGGATAACGCTTCATCAAGATACTATCATGAAGTACGCCGTACTCCCAAATCGCCAGATTTGTCAAACTATGGTCTTAAAACCATATTACACATACTTGGAGTCTTTTAATGACGACTTGGCAGTCAGTGGATTACTGTCTGACGAAAAGATGGATGAAGTATTAAAGCGGCATGAGAACACTCTCAAGTTTATGTTTATCAGAACATGGACAAACAGTGCGTGGACTCCCGAAGACGAAGAAGATGCAAAAGCTATGCTTGCCTCGGAATTACTTCCGGGAGATGATTTATGCTTATTTGTCAGTGCCCTCACATTGAGCTTGATGGAATGTTTCGACTTACGAAAAATAATGTGGTTGCTCGATGCTTACGAGCATCCCAACGTCAATGTCAGCCAACGGGCATTGGTTGGTGCGATATTCATTTTCTACATTCACAGAACCCGGCTACTTTACTACCCAGAACTGATAAAGAGGGTGGACCTTATGGACGAAATTCCTTCTTTCCGGGAAGATGTTGCCCGCATCTACCGCCAAATGCTGTTATGTCAGGAAACGGAGAAGATTGACAAGAAGATGAGGGAGGAGATTATTCCCGAGATGCTGAAGAATGTTTCCTCCATGAAAAATATGCGGTTCGGCTTTGAAGAAAGCGATGAAGAGAACAACGACATGAATCCGGACTGGGAAGATGCCTTCGAACAATCCGGACTGGGGGACAAGCTGCGCGAAATGAACGAACTCCAGCTGGAAGGAGCCGATGTATATATGAGTACTTTTGCGGCTCTGAAAAACTATCCGTTCTTCCGCGAGGTGCATAACTGGTTTTATCCATTCAGCAAGCAACAGTCTAATGTGCTCAAAGCAATGAAGCAGGCGGGAAATCAGGGAGGCAGTCTACTGGATTTAATTCTTCAATCGGGATTTTTCAGCAACAGTGATAAGTACTCTCTCTTTTTCACGATCCATCAATTGCCACATCCACAACAAGATATGATGTTGAGTCAGTTAAACGAACAACAGGTAGCAGAACTGGCGGAAAAGTCGAACGCCGAGACAATGAAGAGGTTCAATGAACGTCCGGGAACGGTCAGTAACCAGTACCTGCACGACCTGTACCGTTTCTTCAAACTTAGTGTACGCAAGAGTGAAGTTCAGAGATATTTTTAAAGAGAAGCTCGATCTTCATCATGTCCCTGCACTCGACAATATATTGCACTGGGAAGATGTATTATTCCCCATTGCCGATTTCTACCTGTCAAAGGAACGTTGGGACGAGGCTATCGACATTTATAAAGAATTGATTGAAATCGGAGGATTTGAGGGAGAAGGTGCAGAATATTACCAGAAATTCGGCTATGCTCTGCAGAAAAGAAAGAGATATGCGGAAGCTATCGAAGCCTACCTGAAAGCTGATACGTTGAAACCGGATAATATCTGGAACAATCGCCATCTGGCTATTTGTTACCGGTTGAACAGAAATTACCAGGTAGCAATTACCTATTATAAGAAGGTAGAAGAAGCTGCCGGAAGATACTAATGTGACTTTCTATATCGGTAGCTGTCTGGCTGAATTCGGACAATATGAGGAAGCTCTGAATTATTTCTTCAAGTTGGATTTCATCGAGAGTAATTGTGTGAAAGGCATGGCGCGGCATCGGTTGGTGCTCGTTCATCAGCCAGAAACATGAACAGGCGATGAAATATTATGAAAAAATAATAGAACAAAAGCCTCTGGCTATTGACTATCTGAACGCAGGGCATGTCGCCTGGGTGATGGGAGATATTCAGAAAGCGGCTGTTCTCTATGGAAAGGCAATTACAGCCTGTCACACAAGGAACGCGAGAAAGATTCCTCGAAATGTTTCATCTTTAAAGACGAAGAACCCCCTTAAAAATCTCAAACAAGGTATTTTCGAGAAGAGGATATTCCGTTAATGCTGGATTTATTATAACTGATTTTCAACTTCCCCATACAACTTCTGTATGGGAAGTCCCATAATATTATAGAAGCTACCTGAAATTGATTTCAATATACCCGATCCACTCCTGAACGCCATAAGCTCCTGCCTTATCCATCGGCTGATAACGATCTACGTAATACAGGATTTCATCTTCTGACAAGACATCAAACAATACTTCGGAGGAAGCGGTAAAGCTTTTTTGCCACTCGGTAGTAGTCAGGCAAACCCCTGTGAAAACCTGATGAGACTTTCCCGAAAGAGCACGAAGCATTTCAATGGCTCCTTCCCTGCCTTCCGGTTTTCCAAGCACTTTCCCCTCTAGCCAAACTATGGTATCTGCCGTAATCAATAATTCTCCCGGCTTCATCATAGAACGATAAGCATCCGCTTTTTTACGCGATATATATTCGGGAATTGCAGCTCCCACCAAAGTTTCAGGATATGATTCATCCACGTCAGGCAATGTCCTGACGACATATTCCACTCCCAACCCAGACATTAATTCTTTCCGACGGGGAGAATTGGAAGCCAATATAAGCTGATATTTCTTTAAATTGCTAAGCATGATTTTAGTTACGATTAAAAAATTGAATGATTTACAATTGACAGTTCTCTTACCAGCCGAAGGCATCATCCGTCAACCATATTCCATGAGCTTTTAGAACTTGCTCCACCACATCACGTCCGCAGCCACGCCCGCCGTCCGCATAAGAAATGTATTTCGCCACCGCTTTTACTTCCGGCACGGCATCTTTCGGACAACATGGCAAGCCACATTCACGCATTACTTCTATATCCGGGCACATCATCCCCCATATACAGGAATTTCATCATCAGTCAAGTCCGTATTTATCACGGAAAGCACGATAGTCGTGTATTTTCACGGCAGAACCCATGTATAAGTCCGTCACGCCCAGTCCTTCAAAACGGATACGGACGGCCTCCGTCCGCCCACCGGTAATGATAGCAATACGGATCCCCTTTTTTCACTGCCAATTGAATGGCATATCCGTCCTTGATATTCACAGTACGCATCGGTTCCCCGGAAGGATGCAACGGTACGGTCGTCGAACTCAACACACCGTCCACATCAAAAGCCAGTGCCTTGATACGGGATAAATCATAGTTTATGGTGCTCATGGATACTTTTACTCATTAGTTTATATATTTCCTGCAATGCCGGAGAATCTACCAACATAGCAAGATGATTACTCATCACATTCTCATCGTAACGAACAGCGGGTCCGGTCTGTGCATCACGTGGCGCCAATTCGTGGACTTTACGCGCTGTCTCATCAATCAACGGAAGCATCACTTCGAAAGGTAAGTTATATTTTTCAAGCAAATCAGCTGCTAACGCATACATGTGATTTGGTGAAGTTGCAGATAAAAACAGCTGCCAAATGAAGGCTCTTACGCTGCTCGGAAGAAGCTTCGTAGAACTTTTCCGAAAGTGTGGCGGCAACAGCCTTCAACAATTCCACGTCTTCCGGCCTTTTCGCTTCAACAAAGAAAGGCACTTCCTGAAAATTAACTTCACGTTGTTTGCTGAATGTCTGCATCGGATAGAATACCCCGTAACGTTCTGCATGCCCTTCCCAAACGCTCATCGGAATGCTTCCTGCCGTATGCACCAACAAAGACACTTGCTTTCCTTCTGTTATCTGCGGTAACAAATCTACTAAAGCATCATCTTTCAACGATACGATATACAATTTAGCATCTTTGGAGACTTCCTGTAAATCTGTTGTATATTCAGCTTCAACTTTCTCGGCTAAAGTACGGGCAGATTCCATGGTCCGGCTATATACCTGTACAATACGGAAGCCTTTATGATAGAGAGCCTTCGCCAGATTAGTAGCTAGATTACCTGCGCCAATAAACACGATCGGTGTATCTTCTATACTTCTCTTCATATTCCCTTAGCGTTTTGCAAACCAATATAAGATTATACCGACAATAAGCAAAGTCAATGGCAGCAAATACCCGGACAATGAACCAAGCAATGATATTACCAGACTGATATTCATCACCAGCCAAAGTACCAAGTAACACAAGACCTATTGATTTATCGCGTTTGAAAATAAGAAAACAGATCAGAAGCGTACAATAGCATATTATCTTTATTCATCACCCAGGGCAACCCGATAGAAGAGAAATGAATCAGTTTATCAATCAGAAAAAGTGCACCGATCACCATAAAGGTAACGGCAGTCGCGAGATAAGTATCTTTACTATTATTTGCTTTGACAGCTCCCATCGTTATTTTCCTCCGAACTTATTGATATGGATTTTTCTCCCACTGGAGGTGTTCTTCGTTGAAAGGCTTACGTTCCATTCCCTTATGTCCAATGGCAATGACAGAAAGTACCTGAAGCTGCAAAGGTATATCAAGAATTCCATGCACAAACTCGTCGGAAGGCATTCCGGTTGCAGTGAAACGCTCGCGTACCTGCACCCAGCAGCTTCCCAAGCCGAGGTCTTCGGCCTGCAACTGTATCATGATAGAAGCAATAGCAGCATCTTCAATCCATACATCGCTTGCCAATGGGTCAGCCATTACCACAATAGCCAAAGCCGCATCTGCAATAAAAGAAGAAGCCTGTTCCTTGCAATGAGACAATTCTTTCAGCATTTCCTTATCATCAATCACTACAAACTGCCAGCTATTGCTGCGCTTGGAAGAAGGTGACATCAAAGCTGCTTTCATCAATGTTACAACCTCATCCTGTGTCAGTTCTTCATCGGTGAACTTGCGCATACTGCGACGATTCTTTATCAATTCACTGAAATTTTCCATATTATTTCCGGTTTCATTTAATTAATGTATGCAAAGATAGTGCAAACCGAGCGTAATAGGAAATAAAAACAGTATCTTTGCAACGATAAACAATATCATCATGAAAAAGCGAATTACACAGGACGATTACATTAAAGCGAATCGTAAAGCAAGCCGTGAGGCGGAAATTGAGATGTACGGACACCCTATTTGTCACAAAAGGGTGCACCAGTCAAAGAAAGTATATAACCGTAAAAGATAAAGGCAACTGACAAAGAGTTGCCTTCTTTTTTTGTCCTTTTCACACAATCCGCGTCAATTCTCCGGTTGTAGAATCAATAATGAATCCGTATACCTTCACATCCACCGGAATCAAAGGATGATGCACAATAAAATCAACCGTTCCTCTTACCGACTTCTCTGTATCTTCGAAGCAGTCCAGCCATGAATGAAAGTCGACCCCGCAAAAACGCATCATGTCGATATAATCAGGATTAATGCCCCTTGCCTTCATCTTCTCCAACATTTCTTCGCTATGCATATGGCAAGCGCCGCAGTCGAATGAGCAGTCACCATTATTTCCTCTACTCCCAACTCAAAAATAGCAACAAGTAAACTACGTATCACGCTACCGAAAGGATGGGAAATAACGCCACCTGCATTTTTTATCATTTTCACATCCCCATTCTTAATTCCCAGCGCAGCAGGCAGTAAAGCTGTCAAACGAGTGTCCATACAGGAAAGAATAGCTATTTTCTTATCGGGATATTTATTCGTAATATACGATTCGTATCCCTTGTTCTCAACAAATTGCTTGTTGTAAGCTAAAATTTCTTCTAACATAAATTGCTTCTTTTAAAGTGTTTGCCAATACGCAAAAGTAACGAAAATCAGATAAAAAATAGAAATATTACGCAAGAAAAATAGACTGTTCGTTTTAAAGGTCGCCAACAAAATCTCCGTTTTTTGTTGAATGAAAAATAAAAAGTGTAAATTTGTCCCACATGCCACTTAAACTAACTACATATTATCACGGAAAGGATATTCCTGACCTGCCGGGAAATAACACATTCCATTCAAGGAGTTGTTTCAAATATACGAAGCGACGCCCGGTTACTCGCCCTTACTGATAGTGGCAACAGAAGACGGAAAACCTGTGGCACGGCTCTTGGCAGCGATCCGCAAAACTAAAAAATGGCTTCCTTCCTGTCTTGTGAAACAATGTGTGGTATATGGAGAAGGTGAATTCCTGGAAAAGACATTTACGGCCGAACAGAAAGATTCGCTTCCGAACATCAGGGAAAGAGAGGAAGAAGTGTTCGGCGAAATGTTGGAACATCTCACGCAAGAGGCATCCCGTACCTGTATCCTTATCGAATTCCGCAATCTGACAACTCTATGTTCGGTTACCGTTCTTTCCGGAACAACGACTATTTTCCGGTCAACTGGTTACGGGTACGCAATTCGTTACATAGTTCGAAAAAAGCGGAAGACCGTTTCAGCCCGTCACGTCTCCGCCAGATAAAAAAAAGGGCTTAAAAATGGAGCCAAAGTAGAAGAAGCGCACACCACAGACGAGATACGTGATTTTTCACGTATGCTGCATAAGGTTTACTCTTCCCGCATACGCCGGTATTTCCCTGCCAATGACTTTTTCCGCCACATGAACAATATGCTCATCAAGGGAAAGCAAGCTAAAATATTTATTGTCCGCTACAAGGAAAAGATTATCGGCGGCTCCGTCTGCATCTATTCCGGCGAAAATGCTTTTATCTGGTTTTCAGGAGGAATGCGAAAGACCTATGCACTGCAATACCCGGGCGTACTCGCCGTTTGGAAAGCTCTGGAGGATGCTCACGAACGAGGTTTCCGCCATCTGGAGTTCATGGATGTGGGACTTCCTTTCCGCCGGCATGGTTATCGTGATTTCGTACTCCGCTTCGGAGGCAAACAAAGCAGTACCCGCCGCTGGTTCCGTATCAGTTGGCCTTGGCTGAATAAGTTAATGGTCAAATTTTACGTTTAAATGCAATCTCCAGATTACAAAACCATTCTTCATGCTCCCTCCCTACCATTTTTTATACTTTATATCCCAATAATTAAATGCTGAAAAATTTCTTTATTAGGTAAGAATTGTCTTTCTTTGTGCTGTTTTATGCCGTATAAGCACATAATTAAAACCAAATAAAAAAGTATAGTTATGAAGATTTCACACATTGAACACTTGGGCATTGCTGTAAAAAAGCATTGAAGAAGCCCTTCCTTACTACGAGAACGTATTGGGTCTGAAATGTTACAACATCGAAACAGTAGAAGATCAAAAAGTAAGAACCGCTTTTTTAAAGGTAGGTGAAACAAAAATCGAATTGTTGGAGCCGACTTGCCCCGAAAGCACCATTGCTAAATTTATTGAAAACAAAGGTGCAGGTGTTCATCACGTAGCATTTGCCGTAGAAGATGGCGTAGCTAATGCTTTGGCAGAAGCAGAAAGCAAAGAAATCCGTCTGATTGACAAGGCTCCCCGCAAAGGTGCCGAAGGTTTGAACATCGCTTTCCTTCACCCAAAATCAACTCTGGGTGTGTTGACAGAACTCTGCGAACATTAATCTATAAACTCTAAAACCAACAAGAACTCATGAGTAATCAACTTGAAAAAATTAAAGAGCTTATTGAACGCCGTGCCGTAGCACGTATCGGAGGCGGTGAAAAGCAATTGCGAAGCAACACGAAAAAAGGGAAATACACAGCGCGCGAGCGTCTGGCTATGTTGCTGGATGAAGGTAGTTTCGAAGAAATGGACATGTTCGTTGAGCACAGATGCACGAACTTCGGCATGGAAAAGAAACACTATCCGGGTGACGGTGTAGTGACCGGTTGCGGTACGATCGACGGACGTCTGGTGTATGTATTCGCTCAGGACTTCACTGTTTCCGCCGGTTCGTTGTCGGAAACCATGTCACAGAAAATTTGTAAAATCATGGATCAAGCTATGAAAATGGGTGCTCCATGTATCGGTATCAATGACTCGGGTGGTGCACGTATCCAAGAGGGAATCAACGCTTTGGCAGGTTACGCAGAAATCTTCCAACGCAATATTCTTGCATCCGGTGTGATCCCGCAGATATCAGGTATCTTTGGCCCTTGTGCCGGTGGTGCCGTTTATTCTCCGGCACTGACAGACTTCACACTGATGATGGAAGGTACTTCTTATATGTTCCTTACAGGTCCGAAAGTTGTGAAAACTGTAACCGGTGAAGACGTAAGCCAGGAAAACCTCGGCGGCGCAAGCGTACACTCTACTAAATCGGGTGTGACTCACTTCACCGCTCAGACAGAAGAAGAAGGTCTGGCGCTGATTCGCAAGCTATTGAGCTATATTCCTCAAAATAATCTTGAAGAAGCTCCTTATGTGGATTGTGCAGATCCAATCGACCGTCTGGAAGATTCTTTGAACGATATTATCCCCGACAGCCCCAACAAACCATACGATATGTACGAAGTAATCGGTGCGATCGTAGACGGCGGCGAATTCCTCGAAATCCAAAAGGACTATGCAAAGAACATCATTATCGGTTTCGCACGTTTCAACGGTCAGTCCGTAGGTATCGTAGCCAACCAGCCGAAGTTCCTGGCAGGTGTACTAGATAGTAACGCTTCCCGCAAGGGCGCACGTTTCGTACGTTTCTGTGATGCCTTCAATATTCCTATCGTATCATTGGTAGACGTACCGGGATTCCTTCCGGGAACAGGTCAGGAGTATAACGGCGTTATCCTCCATGGCGCCAAATTGCTGTATGCTTATGGTGAAGCTACTGTACCTAAGGTAACTATCACTCTGCGTAAGTCTTACGGTGGCTCTCACATCGTGATGAGCTGTAAGCAACTCCGTGGTGATATGAACTACGCATGGCCGACAGCCGAAATTGCTGTAATGGGTGGTGCAGGTGCAGTAGAAGTGTTGTACGCACGCGAAGCAAAAGAACAGGAAAACCCGGCTCAGTTCCTTGCAGAAAAAGAAGCAGAATACACGAAACTGTTTGCCAATCCTTATAACGCAGCGAAATACGGGTACATTGACGATGTGATTGAACCGCGTAACACACGTTTCCGCGTCATCCGCGCTTTACAGCAGTTGCAGACTAAGAAGCTGACTAACCCGGCTAAGAAGCATGGCAATATTCCATTGTAATCCAACTTTTCACATTAAAACAAGAAAGATTATGAGCAAAACCAAAATTGGAATATTCCTTTCTTTGCTGTTACTGGTTGGACTGACCTCTTGCGGAGAGAAAAAAGACAAACAGTAAGCTAATGCTGAACGAAGTCCTGATAGACAATCAAAGTAATTTTCAGGATGATTACGGACTGCACAGCGCATGGATCGAAGTATTCAACAAATCATACGGTAGCGCAGACTTGGCGGGATGTTTACTGAAAGTAAGCAATCAGCCGGGTGATACAGTTACCTATTTTATCCCTAAAGGTGATGTACTAACGTTAGTTAAGCCCCGCCAGCATGCTCTATTCTGGGCGGATGGTGAACCTAACCGTGGTACCTTTCACACAAGTTGCAAATTGAACCCTGAGACTGCCAACTGGATTGGCTTATTCGATTCCGGCAAGAAGCTACTTGATCAGATTGTAGTACCGGCAGGAGTTCTGGGTCCTAACCAATCATACGCACGTATAAGTGACGGAGCGGCAAATTGGGAAGTAAAAGGTGGAAGTAGTGACAAATATGTGACTCCAAGTACGAATAACAAGACGCTCGACAGCAATGCTAAAATGGAGAAGTTCGAAGAACATGACTCTGTAGGTATCGGTATGTCTATCTCGGCGATGAGTGTGGTATTCTGCGGATTGATACTTCTTTATATCTCTTTCAAGATTGTAGGTAAAGTAGCCGTGAACTTGAGCAAACGCAATACGATGAAGTCAAAAGGTATCGACAAGGAAACAGCCAAAGAACTGTCACAAGCTCCGGGCGAAGTTTATGCCGCAATTTCTATGGCATTGCACGAAATGCAAGATGAGGTACACGACGTAGAAGAAACGGTACTGACTATCACTCGTGTGAAACGTAGCTATTCACCGTGGAGTTCGAAGATTTACACCTTGCGTGAAACTCCCAAAAAGTAAGTCAACCCTTAAAAAGATAAAACGATGAAAGAATATAAATACAAAATCAACGGTAACTCATATAAAGTGACCATTGGAGATATCGAAGACAATATCGCTCATGTAGAAGTGAACGGTACGCACTATAAAGTAGAAATGGAAAAACAGCCGAAGGCGGCACCTGCAAAACCGGTAGTACGCCCATTGCCGAACTCTCCGGCTGCTCCTACCACACCGGTAGTGAAACCGGCTGCACAGTCTACCGGAAAATCAGGTGTCAAATCTCCGCTACCGGGTGTTATACTCGACATAAAAAGTGAACGTAGGCGACACAGTGAAGAAAGGACAAACCATTATTATATTGGAAGCCATGAAAATGGAAAACAATATCAATGCAGACAAAGACGGTAAGATTACCGCTATCAACGTAAACAAGGGAGATTCTGTCCTTGAAGGTAATGACCTCGTAATTATTGAATAATATGGGAGATTTTATAAACTTTTTAGGAAACAACCTTGCCGATTTCTGGACGTATACAGGATTTGCCAACGCAACAGGAGGACACGTCGTTATGCTCCTTATTGGCCTGTTCTTTATTTATCTGGCTATAGCCAAAGAATTCGAGCCGATGTTGTTAATTCCTATCGGATTCGGTATTCTGATCGGTAATATACCTTTCAACATGGATGCGGGACTGAAAGTCGGCATCTATGAAGAAGGTTCAGTATTGAACATATTGTATCAGGGAGTGACGTCCGGCTGGTATCCGCCGCTCATCTTTTTGGGTATCGGCGCCATGACCGACTTCTCTGCACTTATCTCTAACCCGAAGCTGATGCTAATCGGTGCAGCCGCACAATTTGGTATCTTCGGTGCTTACATGATTGCATTGGAAATGGGATTTGACCCGATGCAGGCCGGTGCTATCGGTATCATCGGTGGTGCAGACGGTCCGACGGCTATCTTCCTTTCATCCAAACTGGCCCCTAACTTAATGGGAGCTATTGCGGTGTCTGCCTATTCCTATATGGCGTTGGTCCCGGTGATACAGCCGCCTATCATGCGTCTGCTCACCACAAAACACGAACGTGTAATCCGCATGAAACCGCCGCGTGCTGTTTCTCACACAGAGAAAGTGATATTCCCGATTATCGGTTTGTTACTGACTTGCTTCCTGGTTCCTTCCGGTTTGCCTTTGTTGGGTATGCTGTTCTTCGGTAACTTGTTGAAAGAAAGTGGTGTAACACGCCGTTTGGCAAACACTGCCAGCGGTCCGCTGATTGATACGATTACTATCCTATTAGGTCTTACAGTAGGTGCTTCTACGCAAGCGTCCGAGTTCCTCACTTTCGACTCTATCAAGATCTTCGCCCTCGGTGCTTTGTCATTTATTATTGCTACTGCATCAGGTGTGATCTTCGTTAAGATCTTCAACCTCTTCCTCAAGAAGGGCAATAAGATTAATCCGTTGATCGGTAATGCAGGTGTATCTGCCGTTCCCGACTCGGCACGTATCTCACAAGTTGTCGGTCTGGAATATGATCCTACCAACTACTTGCTGATGCACGCTATGGGTCCGAACGTAGCAGGAGTAATCGGTTCGGCTGTTGCTGCCGGTATCCTGCTTGGATTCTTAATGTAGAGATAAGATGCCCTGCCGGATTTCCATTCGGCATGTCTTAAACTATACAAGTAGAATTCTTCTCTACGAAAATGCCTCTTTCTGCGGAAAGGGGCATTTTTTATTGTTCTTCTTTTTCTTTATGTCATATTCTCTGTTATGTTATCCTGTGTTATCGATACGTTAATCTATCTGAAACACATTACGAATATTTCGTAAGTACAATAATTTTAGTAACTTGCGCTTTATAAACGACACACTAAAATTACAATTTATGAAACGGATACTTCTACTACTCCTGCTCTGTTCCACCACCCTATTAATGGCACAGCAGACTGACCCTATCCAAGAGGCTATGGCAAGTTACGACTACGAAACGGCACTCTCGCTCATTGCAAAAAAAGCCCGCCACTCCCCTATTGCTACAGAAAGGCAAAGCCCTGCGTAGCCTTGGACTGAACGCGGAAGCACTTTCCACCTATCAGGAAATCATAGGCAAGGATAGCACTAACACTCGCGCACTGATTGAGGCCGCCGAATGTTGCCGCACCCTTGCCAAATATAAGCAAGCATCAGCATATTATGAAAAAGTGCTCGACCTCACTCCGGAGAATAAATATGTACGCATACAGTATATCAACCTGCTTCTCGCCCAACAAAAGTTCCGCGAAGCATTGGGTGAAAGCAGCCTAATGACAGAAAAAGACAGTTCTGCTATCGCCCTGCATTTGCAAGCACAGAGTTTCGAAGGTATGAATGAACTTCTGCCTGCCGCGGGTTGCTACTACAATATTCAGGAAAAATATCCCGCCGACTATCTTGCCGCCGCCAAATTAGGGGCAATCAATATAGCAGCCTCTTACTATGACGAAGCAATAGAAGCAACAGAGAAATACCGGAAGATTGATACCACCAACATTGCCGTCAATCGCCAGAATGCTTTGGCGTACTGTCTAAAACAGGATTATCCAACTGCAATCCGCCGTTATCAGTACCTGGTAAACCAGGGAGACAGTACCTTCCATACCTGTTACTATCTCGGTATCAGTTATTATGCCATTGAAAGATATTATGAAGCACATGATTTTCTGGAAGCTGCCCGGAAATATGATCCGGAGAATGTAAACCTCCTCTATTACCTCGGACGTTCCTGTGCCAAGACTTCATGGAAGAAACAAGGAGTAGAGTATCTGGAACAAGCTATCAATTTGTCAATACCGAAAGACAGCAGCATGGTACGCCTTTATATAGGCATGACTGACTGTTATAAAATGGCGCAAATGTATAAAGAACAATTAGCGTCTATAAAAGAACGGTATCAGAAATACGACAGACAAAATCATAAATTACTATATGACATGGCACACCTTTCCTTTTTCGCCTTAAAAGACAGAAAAAGCACAGAACGCTACCTGGAAGCATTTCTAAAAAACACGTCCCAAAGATGAGAAAGCAGAACAGGCGAAACTGAATGAAAAGGGAGAACTCGTTTTAGGAATAACCAATTATTATAACGCTGCTGACAACTGGCTGAAAGACCTGAAAAGCAAACAAAAATAGAGGATTTCTTTCAGAATGGAAATCTGAGACTACAAAGAAAGAATAAAATCAGACTACAAAAAAGGCTGCCACCGTGTTGTCAGAACCGAGCACGTTAAGGATTTTGTGCTTATACAGTTTTTCCATGTTGTCGCGAGCCGGACCAAGATACTTACGTGGGTCAAATTCTGCCGGTTTTTCAGCAAAAGTCTTGCGGATAGCAGCAGTCATAGCCAGACGAGAGTCTGAGTCGATGTTGATTTTGCAAACAGCAGACTTAGCAGCCTTTACGCAATTCTTCTTCCGGAATGCCGATAGCAGCTTTCAAGTGCACCACCGTATTTGTTGATAGTTTCCACTTCTTCTTCCGGAACAGATGAAGATCCGTGAAGAACGATAGGGAATCCTGGGAGTTTTTCCATTACAGCGTCCAATACATTGAAAGCCAACGGAGGAGGCACCATCTTGCCAGTCTTAGGGTCAATATGGCACTGTTCCGGAGTAAACTTGTAAGCACCATGAGAAGTACCGATTGAGATAGCCAAAGAGTCGCAACCAGTGCGAGTAGCGAAGTCAATTACTTCTTCAGGGTCAGTATATGTGTGGTGATCAGAAGAAACTTCATCTTCTACACCTGCCAATACCCCTAATTCACCTTCTACAGTTACGTCGAACTGATGAGCATAATCAACTACCTTCTTAGTCAGGGCAACGTTTTCTTCATAAGGAAGATGAGAACCGTCGATCATAACAGAAGAGAATCCTGAGTCGATACAAGATTTACAAGTTTCGAAGTATCTCCGTGGTCAAGATGAAGAACGATTTCCGGATGTGCACAGCCTAATTCTTTAGCATATTCTACAGCACCCTGTGCCATGTAACGCAACAAAGTAGCGTTAGCATACTGACGAGCACCTTTAGAAACCTGAAGAATCACAGGAGATTTAGTTTCAACAGCAGCCTTGATGATAGCCTGCATCTGTTCCATATTGTTGAAGTTGAATGCTGGGATAGCATATCCACCTTTGATAGCCTTAGCAAACATTTCTCTTGTGTTTACCAATCCTAAATCTTTGTAATTTACCATTTTGTTTAAAGTTTATTGTTAGTGAATAAAAATTCTACGCAAAAGTAAGCATTATCCATCGAATAACGAACATCGGAAAGAAAAATATAGTAGAAAAAGGTTTAAATCAGACACCATTTTTTCTGCAGGAATATGAGTGTGACATTAGATTGTAATGTCTACCTTGCAAATAAACGGATAAAAGACAGTAACGCGTATTGCTTGTATCCACGCAGTCATTTATATATGAATTAAGAGAAAAATCCTGTTATATGCAGGATATATAGGTAGTCTGTGCCTTATATAGTTGTATAAACCAATGATGATGACATACTTATTTTATAAAACAGATTACCTTTATCGAAGATATGTTTTTCCATAAACCTTTTTCTATTTCATATAAAAGCATTATCTTTGCGCTCTGAAAATGACCATTACACTATTTCTTACCAAAATAGTAACAGAATATAAATTAAAAAAACAGATACTGAAATGAAAAAAGGCCTTCATCCAGAAAACTATCGTCCCGTAGTATTTAAAGATATGTCAAATGGTGACATGTTTTTATCTAAATCAACTGTAGCAACTAAAGAAACCATCGAATTCGAAGGTGAAACTTATCCGTTGCTGAAGATTGAAATCTCTAACACTTCTCACCCCTTCTACACCGGTAAATCTAAATTGGTGGATACAGCAGGTCGCGTTGATAAGTTCATGAGCCGGGCTCTGTTTGATGTAAACAGACGCATATTCCAACTGCCACAAACAGACACTCTATTTTCCTCAAACAGAGCCTCTATTTTACCGCACTCCCAATAAAACAAATTAAGAATCCAACTCGTAGCGACAATCAACGAAAAGCATTTTTATCACACAAATCCTGAACATAAACACTTGTAAGTTGTTTACTCTCTTTAAAAAAAGAGAAACGAATCAACGCAAAAACTCTAAACATCAGTGTGCTGTATGAAAAAAGAAATATGGATTTATGCTCGCAGTAGCCGTCCTATTAGCGGGCTGCGGACAAAAAAAAAGAAACGAGTGTTATAACGGCCCGTCCGGTGAAAACCACGATTGTAGAGTCAAGATCGATCATCAGAAAAGATTTTTCGGGTATTGTAGAAGCCGTGGAGTATGTGAAGCTGGCATTCCGGGTCAGCGGACAAATCATCAACCTGCCTGTCATAGAAGGCGAGAAAGTAAAGAAGGGACAATTGATTGCAGCTATCGACCCCAGAGGGACATCGCCCTGCAATATGCCGCTACCAAATCGGCGTATGAGACGGCTGCCGCACAAGTGGAACGCAATAAGCGCCTCCTCTCCCGCCAAGCCATATCGGTTCAGGAATATGAAATCAGCCTGGCTAATTACCAGAAAGCGAAATCAGAATATGAGTTATCCGTCAATAATATGCGCGACACTAAATTGACGGCTCCCTTCGATGGTTCCATCGAAAAACGTCTTGTGGAAAATTATCAGCGTGTCAACTCGGGTGAAGGTATCGTGCAGTTGGTCAATACACACAATCTGCGCATCAAGTTTACAATACCCGACGCTTACCTTTACCTGCTCCGCACCAAAGACCCGCGTTTTCTAGTAGAGTTCGACACATTCAAAGGACATGTTTTCCAGGCAAAGCTTGAAGAATATCTTGATATCTCGACAGACGGAACGGGGATTCCGGTCAGTATTTATTGATGACCCGTCTTTCGACCGGGATTTATATGCAGTGAAACCGGGATTTACGTGCAGTATCCGTTTCACGGCAGATGTAGGACCGTTGGTACAGGATAGTTGGACAATTATCCCGTTAAGCGCCGTGTTCGGTGAAAGCGAAGGAAAGAAGATGTACGTCTGGGTGGTGGAAGACAACAAAGGTACACAAACGAGAAGTGACTGTTAACGCACCTACCGGAGAAGCACAGGTACTTATCTCCAAAGGGTTGAAACCGGAAGAGAAAATTGTTATTGCCGGAGTATATCAGTTAGTAGAAGGGGAAAACGTAAAAGATATAGAGATATGAACTTAGCTAAATATTCATTAGACAACACCAAGATTGTTTATTTCTTTCTTGCTGTGTTGCTTATCGGAGGGATTTCTTCCTTCGGAAAGCTAGGGAAGAAAGAAGATGCCCTTCGTCATCAAGTCAGCGGTCATCATGACGCGTTACCCCGGAGCCGAACCGGCTGAAGTGGAACGGCTCATTACCGAGCCCATCTCCCGCGAAATACAAAGCATGAGTGGGGTGTACAAAATAAAGTCCGAATCCATGTACGGGCTTTCCAAAATCACGTTTGAATTGCAACCGTCACTATCGGCAAGTTCCATTCCGCAAAAGTGGGACGAGCTACGTAGGAAGGTACTCAATATACAACCGCAGTTGCCGAGTGGTGCATCTACGCCGACTGTGTCGGACGATTTCGGCGATGTATTCGGTATCTATTACGGTCTGACGGCCGATGATGGTTTCTCCTACGACGAGATGCGAAACTGGGCGGAACGGATTAAAACACAAGTCGTCACTGCCGACGGTGTGATGAAAGTGGCACTGTTCGGAGTACAGACAGAGGTAGTAAATATCTTCATCTCGACCAATAAACTGGTAGGCATGGGCATCGACCCCAAACAACTGGCAAGCCTGCTGCAATCGCAAAACCAGATTATCAACACCGGAGAAATCCGCGCAGGGGAACAACAGCTACGGGTAACTGCTAATGGTATGTATACGACCATAGATGATATCCGCAATCAGGTTATCACCACGAAAGCGGGACAGGTGAAGTTGGGAGATATTGCCGTTATCGAAAAGGGCTATCTCGATCCTCCTTCCAATATCATGCACGTAAACGGAAAACGTGCTATCGGTATCGGTGTCTCTACCGACCCGCAACGGGACGTAGTGCAGACAGGTGAAAACGTAAAAGCCAAACTGAGTGAACTACTCCCGCTTATGCCCGTAGGACTGGAATTGCAAAGTCTTTATCTGGAAAACGAAATAGCCAACGAAGCCAATAACGGATTTATCATCAATCTGATTGAGTCCATCTTAATTGTAATTGTGATTATCATGCTGGTAATGGGACTTCGTGCCGGTGTCCTGATTGGCTCATCGCTGATATTTTCTATCGGAGGTACACTACTTATCATGTCTTTCTTTGGTGTCGGACTGAATCGTACGTCGCTGGCGGGATTCATTATCGCAATGGGTATGCTGGTAGACAATGCCATTGTGGTGACGGATAATGCACAGATTGCCATTGCTCGTGGAGTAAACAGGCGAAAGGCATTGATAGACGGTGCCACAGGACCGCAATGGGGATTACTCGGAGCCACTTTCATTGCTATCTGTTCATTCCTGCCACTTTATCTGGCCCCGTCTTCGGTAGCGGAAATCGTGAAGCCGTTGTTTGTGGTACTCGCCATTTCACTGGGATTGAGTTGGATACTTGCATTGACACAGACGACCGTATTCGGTAATTTTATCCTGAAAGCCAAGGCGAACGGTGATGCAAAAGACCCATATGACAAGCCTTTCTATCATAAGTTTGCTTCTATTCTCCGGACGCTGATCCGACGAAAGGTGTTGACGCTGGGTTCTATGGTAGCACTTTTCATCATCTCACTCGTCATCATGGGGATGATGCCACAAAACTTTTTCCCGTCTTTGGACAAACCTTATTTCCGTGCGGACGTATTCTACCCGGACGGGTATAGTATCAACGATGTGGTGAAAGAGATGAAATCGGTGGAAGAACATTTGGCGCAACAGCCGGAAGTAAAGAAAGTATCAATTACTTTCGGAAGTACGCCATTGAGATATTATCTGGCATCTACTTCAGTAGGACCGAAACCGAACTTCGCCAACGTACTGGTAGAACTGACGGACAGCAAATATACGAAGGAATATGAGGAGAATTTCGACGGATATATGAAAGCGAATTATCCGAATGCGATTACCCGGACGAGCCTGTTCAAATTATCCCCTGCCGTAGACGCTGCTATTGAGATCGGTTTTATAGGGCCGAATACAGATACGCTTGTGGCACTAACCAACCAAGCGTTGGAGATTATGCACCGGAATCCGGATTTGATTAATATCCGCAATTCGTGGGGGAACAAGATTCCGGTATGGAAACCTGTGTATAGTCCGGAACGTGCACAACCGTTGGGAGTATCCCGACAGGGAATGGCACAAAGTATCCAGATTGGTACAACGGGAATGACGTTGGGAGAATACCGTCAGGGCGATCAGGTGCTCCCTATTCTGCTAAAGGATAATACGGTGGATTCGTTCCGTATCAATGACTTACGCACGCTTCCGGTGTTCGGCACGGGAAACGAGACAACAAGCCTGGAACAAGTAGTGTCGGATTTTGATTTTCAATACCGGTTCTCTAATGTGAAAGATTACAACCGACAAATGGTGATGATGGCGCAATGTGACCCGCGCCGCGGAGTAAATGCGATTGCAGCCTTCAATCAAGTGTGGTCGCAGGTACAAAAGGAGATTAAAGTTCCGGAGGGATATACGATGAAATATTTCGGAGAACAGGAAAGCCAGGTAGAATCCAACGAAGCATTGGCCAAGAATCTTCCGTTGACGTTCTTTTTGATGTTTGTTACGCTACTGTTCCTATTCAAGACATATCGTAAACCGACAGTGATTTTGCTGATGTTACCGTTGATATTCATCGGTATCGTGTTAGGATTGCTATTACTTGGCAAATCATTCGACTTTTTCTCTATCCTCGGATTACTCGGATTAATCGGCATGAATATCAAGAATGCAATCGTACTTGTGGAACAGATTGATTTGGAAGCTAAGATGGGAAAGAAGCCGCTTGGATGCGGTGGTTAGTGCCACAACCAGTCGCATCATTCCGGTAGCGATGGCCTCCGGAACAACGATTCTGGGTATGTTGCCGCTACTGTTCGACGCCATGTTCGGCGGAATGGCCGCCACTATCATGGGAGGTTTGCTGGTAGCTTCGATACTGACACTGTTTGTTGTTGCCGGTGGCTTATTGTGCCATTCAACGGATTAAGGGATTAAATGGGAATTTACTATTTATAATGGATAAAATGAAAACTCAATTTATAATTATATCACTGTTGCTTCTCGGCTTCACTGCCCGGGCGCAACAACCTTATCTCAGCCGGGAAGCCTATCGCGACAAAGTGGAGGCTTACAGCCAGATATTGAAACAACAAAAACTAAAGACAATGGCAAGTGCGGAAGCACGGAAAGATAGCTCATACGGGATTCTTACCCAAAATAGACGTAAATGCGGACGGTACTCTGAATATGAGCGACCTAAAAGCATGGAACGAACCGCTGGGAGAATATCGGAACCACACTTATCAAGGGGTGTTTGTCGTCTCTCAACCGTCTCTACACGGGTGGGGCACTCAACGCCCAACACAAGATTGCCAAAGCGGATGAAAGCTGAACCAGCTGAACGAGGAACTAACTTTGGACCAGATTCACTATCAAAGTGATGCTGTCTATTGGAATGCCTCCGCTTCACAAGGCTATGTTACAGGCAGCAGACAAATATCAAAGCATCGTCAAACAGCAATATAACATCATTCAGGACCGTTTTAACGATGGAATGATTAGCCGTACAGACTTATGATGATTTCCACCCGCTTAAAAGAAGCTGAACTACAATATATCAAGGCCCGTCAGAATTATACGTTAGCATTGCAAAAGTTGAATATCCTCATGGGTATGGAACCTAATGCTCCCGTAGACAGTCTTTCTTCGATTGACACAGCTTTTTACCCCCGTACAGATTCTGTCGTTGGAAAATGTACTGCAACGTCGCGCGGATTATGAAAGTACGGAGGTGAATATCATGAAAAGTCAGGCGCAACGCAAAGCGGCTCTTAGCCAGTTCAACCCGCAACTGAATATGTATTTCAGCGGTGGCTGGGCTACAGCAACACCTAACCTCGGTTATGATGTTTCTTTCAATCCCATCGTCGGCATTAACCTGAATATACCAATTTTCCGTTGGGGAGCCCGTTTCAAAACAAACCGTCAACAGAAAGCGTATATCGGCATACAGAAACTGCAACAAAGTTATGTGACGGATAATATCAACGAGGAACTTTCTGCCGCCCTGACCAAACTGACGGAAACGGAATATCAAGTGAAAACCGCCAAAGAGACTATGAGTCTGGCTAATGAAAATCTTGATTTAGTTTCTTTCTCGTATAATGAGGGTAAGGCAAACATGGTGGATGTTCTCTCGGCGCAGTTATCGTGGACGCAGGCGCACACCAATCTGATTAATGCGTATCTGTCGGAGAAAGATGGCGGTAGCGGAATATAGAAAGGTTATCAGTGAATAAATAGTCTGAAAACAGTATTGTAAACAATAGAAAGCAAATCAAAAAAAGTAAATCCGGAGATACGAGCATAACTCTGCCCATATCTCCGGATTCTTATCTCTAAAGCCGGTTGTTCTTTTTATTATGCAAGGAAGGAGATCAGTACACCCGCAGCTACTGCCGAGCCGATTACCCCTGAGATGTTACTTGCCATACAATACTGCAATACATGATTCTTGGAGTCGTACTTCAAAGCAATCTCATTCGCCACACGGCTTGCCATTGGAACAGCGCTCAGTCCGGTTGCTCCGATCAGAGGATTAATCTTCTTCTTGGAGAATAGATTCACTAACTTCACAAAGAAGATACCACCGGTAATAGAAAGAGCGAATGCAAGGAAACCACCGATAACGATACCGATTGTTGTCCAGTTCAGGAAAGCTTCTGTAGTCATTGTAGCACCCACTGATAATCCTAAGAAGATAGTGGCGGCATTCATGATACTATTGGAAGCTGCATCGAACAGACGGAAAGTATTACTTCCGATCTCTTTCACCAGGTTACCGAACATCAACATACCAATCAAAGGTACTGCACTTGGGACGAAGAGAGCTACAACCGTAGTCACTACAATCGGGAAAATAATCTTCAATACACGCAAATTCTTGATTTCCGTCTTCGAAGGATATTTCTTCTCCTGCTCTTTCATATTGATACTCAACTCTTTCTTAGAACAAAGAAGTTTCACCACCAACGGAATAATCACCGGAACCAATGCCATAAAAGAATAAGCGGCAATAGCAATCGGGCCCAACAGAAGAGGAGCCAGTTTGATCGTTGTGAAGATAGCCGTAGGGCCGTCCGCACCACCGATGATACCGAGAGAAGCTGCTTCTTTCGGAGTGAATCCCATTAAGATAGATACCAACAGTACGGTAAAGATACCGAGTTGTGCGGCAGCACCGAAAATAGAAAGACGCAGATTACGCAACATCGGCCCGAAGTCCGTTAATGCACCGACACCCATAAAGATAATCGGAGGCAAGAAGCCGGTTTTAATCAACATATAATAAATGAAGTTCATCAGTCCCAATTCATGGGCAATGTCATGCAAAGGCATTTCCCAAATGTTCTTCATCACACCGTTTATCATTACCATGCCATTCTCGTCTGCCTGTATCACTCCCATATCTCCTCCGGGGAAGTTGGCAAAGCAACACACCGAAAGCAATCGGAACAAGCAGCAGCGGTTCGTACTGTTTCTTGATACCCAGATAAAGCAGGACAAACGCTATAGCATACATTATCAGGAACTGCGGTTCGGCAATGATATTGCTGAACGCAGTCATCTCATATAAGTTCTCAAATATCTCGTTCATTATCCTATCTTCATTAATACATCATCTTCTGAAACAGTGTCTCCCGGATTAGCGCAGATAGCAGTTATCGTACCGCTAAATTCGGCACGGATAGCGTTGTAAGTCTTCATTGCTTCCACATAACAAAGCACATCGCCCTCTTTCACCGCATCGCCAACTTTCAAGGCAGATTCCTGCGCATTCTTCACTAAAAAGAATTTACCCTCAAGCGGAGAAAGAACATCCTGTCCCTCTCCTGCCGGTGCGGCAGCGGCAGCAGGTGTAGCAGGAAGTTCGGCATCGCCATAAGCTACGGTCACACGGTAAGCCTGTCCGTCAACTTGTACAGTCAGTGTCTTTGGTTTTGCATCTTCTTCCGGAGACTTATCTTTTCTGCACGACGTTTTGCAACGTCTTCCAAGAAGTCCTCCTTCGCTTTTCCACTCTTATAAGCTTCGTATTGAGCCGGATGCATGGCATAGTCGAAGAGTTCCTCGTCGTCCTCTCCCACTTCCCACTTGTTTTCCTTCATCAACTTGCGGTACTTGTCGAGAGAATCCGGATAGTTGTCCTGCGGATTTCCTTCGAAGAATTTGCGACCTTCGCGCTCGGCCTTTTCGATGATTTCGGGAGCAAGTTTGCCCGGCAAACGTCCGGCTTTCCCCAGAATCATATCCCAAATATCATCGGCAATCATTCCCCAGCGCTCTTTGCCTTTCTCCATCGCCATCACATTCATCATGGCAAGGTTCTTCACATACTGGCTGAACGGAGTAACCAACGGAGGATAACCGACGCGGGGCCATACATAGGCAACTTCGTCGAACAACTTAATCAGAAGCTGGTCTTGCGTCATAAACGGCAGATTGTGTTTTGCCTTATATTTGTTGATAGATTCCAGATTCGTTTCGAGGTCTGCCATTAAACTACCCATCATACCGCCGGGAAGTCCGGGAGCGATAAGCAGAGAATTCATCAGACGGTTTTTCGGGCTGATGTACAATCCGAGGAAATCGTCCATAAACTCTTGAATCATGCCACGCACCTTCATATAGGCTTCCATATTGATTTCCGGTACCTGATACCGGCATCCTTCAGCATAGCCTGTACACTGAGAAGATCGGCGTGTCCCGTACCCCATGAAAGCGGTTCCATACCTACGTCAATATAATCACAACCGGCTTCGCATACCTCAAGAATACTTGCCATATTAAATCCGGGACCTGCATGACTATGATACTGTACAGGTATTTCGGGATGTGCCGCTTTGATATTCGCCACAATCTTGCCCAATGAAACGGGGCGACCGATGCCTGCCATATCTTTGATACAAATCTCGTCCGCCCCCAATTTGATAAGTTCCAACGCCATATTGGTGTAGTACTCTACAGTATGAATGGGCGAATGAGTGATACAAAGCGAGCATTGTGAAATCATTCCTGCCTCTTTGGCATACGTAATGGAAGGAGCGATATTGCGTACGTCATTCAATCCGCAGAATGTACGGGTGATATCTGTGCCTTGTGCTTTCTTTACTTTGTAGAACAACTTGCGGACGTCTGCCGGAACGGGGCTCATACGGAGTCCGTTCAATGCGCGGTCGAGCATGTGGGTTTGAATGCCTGCTTCATGAAATGGCTTTGTCCATTCGCGCACGGCTCTATTCGGGTTTTCGCCAAACAATAAATTTACCTGTTCAAAACCTCCGCCATTAGTTTCTACACGGGCGAAACAGCCCATTTCAATGATGGCAGGAGCTACCTTCACGAGTTGGTCTACACGAGGTACATATTTTCCGGCTGACTGCCACATATCTCGGAATACCAAACTAAACTTTACTTCTCTTTTCATGTCTTTCAATTTCAGTGATATTCTTTATAGATTTATAATTTTTCCACTTTAGTGACTTTTCCCTTACCTAATGTCACCACATTTACAGCAGCTGTAATGGCGGCTAAGATGTTTCCCGGAACAGGGGCAGGACCTTGCGATGCTTCCCGCTTCACAGGAGCCACTTCTTCGGGAGCATACTTGTTGACTAAAGTAATCAGCAATTTACCTAAATAAATCACAATCAGCAGAATAACAAATACGGTAGCCATTCCGACCACCATCAGCAGAATCGCTGTTTCGATATTTTCCATATAATAAACTATTAGTAATTTAAGCCGTTTGTCTAAAAAGCGTCCGAAAATACCATTTTTTTATTATAAAATTAATTAAGAAAGGAATATAATGTATAAAAACGTCATTTCTCTGATTGGAAAACTGGGGAAGTTTAATGATTTATGATTTATGATTTATGATTTAGCGTGCCATCCACATCTAAACTAAATTCCCATTTATCTTATTTACTATCTGCTTCTATTGCACAACCCAAATAGTAAATGGTAAATAGTCCAATAGTAAATCGTCCTATCTATCGTCCTATCTATCGTTCCTACAAAAATGTGAGAGAAAGCCCCTCAACTTTCTCTCACATTCTGATAAAACAATTATTAAATAAAAATACTCAATGATAGACCGGTTCAGCCCTTTTCTGGTTTCATACCCTCTTAACCTACTATTAAACTACCAGATAAAAAACCGGTCTTGTTAAACCTCTCATGGGCCATCACGGCTTTCATTCTTTTAATTAGCGTAGCAGTCTAGTTGAAAAACCCTTTTTTTTAAGCCAACTAAGTCTGTTTAATCGGAAAAAACAAGCCTCTAAAGCTCATATCACGTCCGATGAGGGAATCTTTCCGGCTTACGTTTGTGGCAGGAATAATTCATCTGCCGCTGTCTATTGTTTGCTTTGAGCCCTAGTTTGCATTTCTTTTAAAACATTGTTTGTTTTGGGTTAAATTTAAATTTTATAAAAAGCATCTATTGTTTGTTTTGAGTTTAGCTTGTAATTCTCTATAAAACATCTATTGTTTGTTCTGAATCCCGGCCTTATTTCTGCCGGATAATTTCTAATTTCTTCTACAACATTTAATCTTCTAATCAATTCTACCGTTTTCTTCAAATATCATTAAATAGCTCATCTATTAGAAAGAGAAGCATCCGTTGTTTTTTTACCAAGAAAAAATGAAGAAAATTTGAAGAAAAACAAAAAAGCCTCTTCTGGATAGTCAGAAGAGGCTTTTTTTATTTTAAAATAATTTCTTTCCCTCGAATTTGATAACTGATTCCACACGAACCAAAGACTTTTTCCAGTGTGGCGTTCAGGTCTTTTGTTAAGACCGTCCCGTTGTAGGTCAGCCCCTCGCATTTCTCATGTCCGACGACTGTTACTTCAAATATATGCTCAATATCTGCCACTACATTTATTAGCGGATCGTCTTCATACCCCAACACCTCGGGGAACTCCGATTCTTCTGCCTTTTTCTCTACCGGCACAATCTTGTTCTCATCGCAATGAACGCTTTCCCCGGCAAGCAATGTACGCTTACCTACAGCAGTCTCGACTTGCACACTTCCTTCCTCACAGTTGACGGTCATCTTCTTTCCTTGCTGATCGATGAGGAATTTCGTTCCCAGTACGGTTACGTCGCCGGCTTCAGTGCTGACGGTGAATGTCTTGCCTTTGGTTACATTAAAAGAGGCTTTGCCCAACAATTGCAACTTACGCTCCCAAAGCCATGTGATATGATTGTAAGTCAGACGTGAGTTTTCCATCACCTGCACAGTACTGCCATCCGGCAATTCATAGTTCATAGCAGTGTTATCAGTCACCACCTTTTCTTCTGCCAGGAAGTAACCGCCTATCCCCAAAAGAAGGACAACTGCCGCTGCCACTCCCCATGAGAAAGAGAAACTTCTCCCCGCACCTTGCTTTCTTTTCCGGCTTAAGGTAATCTTATGGCTCTCTTCGCGCTGCAACTTTAATTTATCGCCTATTTCTTTTCTTACGGGAAAATATTTCGCCCACTAGAGGAAGTTTACCTTCCTCCAGGTATTGTTCTAAAGATTCTGTCCACTTTTCCATATCTCACACCTCAATTAAAAATCCACAAATTAGCTGCCACCAGTAACAAGAAAGATTTGCTCATGCGCTCCCGTAGACTGGAGATAGCCATATGAGTAGTATTGTAAACCGTACGTGAAGTGAGTCCCATCACCTGGGCTATTTCTTCCGGACTCATCTTCTTATAGTACTTAAGATACAATACCTCCCGCTGTTGCTTTGTCAAATTGTTCAGCTCTTTCTGTAAAACTTCCAGCTGTTCTTTTTCCAACTCTGAATGGATAATAGCAGTTTCAATATCGATCTCCAGATCAAACTGATATTCGCTTGTGCCTACTTCATCCAGTGATTTTAATGAGCCACTATTCTCTTTTTTCAGTTCGTTCACTATCATGTGTCTCAACGAAACACATAAGTAAGCGGGTATGGATTGAGGGGCCGCGCAAGTTTCTCTTTTCTCAAAGATGTAAACAAACAACGACTGTATCGCCTCGGTTACCAGAGTCTCATCACCGGCTATCTTCATGCCATATCCATACAGTAAATCTGCATATTGCTCATAAAGCTGCCGGAATGCCTCTTCATCCCCCTTTGCTGAATTTTATCCCAGGATAGTGTCTTCATTTCTATTCACTCATTTATATGAGATATTTTTTTCCTTTTTTTACCTGATTTTTAGTTAAAATCAACGGAATATGTTTTAAAACTCACTTGTAAAGTGGAATTTTATGTGTTTAAAATCCATTTGAGCCATTTGAAGTACATAACCGGAGTCGGCAAGGAACACATCGCGCCCTTCTCTATCCTTTGCCATATACTGGTATTTACGTTTCTTGAAAGCTTCCAACTCTGCGGGATCATCGCTTTCTACCCAACAAGCCTTATACAGACTTACCGGCTCCCAACGACAAGATGCATTATACTCGTTCAACAAACGATACTGAATTACCTCAAACTGCAACTGTCCGACCGTACCGATAATCTTACGGCCATTGAACTGATTGACAAACAACTGTGCCACACCTTCGTCCATCAACTGATCGATACCTTTCGCCAACTGCTTCTGCTTCATCGGATCTGCGTTCTCAATGTACTTGAACATCTCCGGCGAGAAGCTCGGCAATCCGCGGAAATGAAGCATTTCACCTTCTGTCAGCGTATCGCCAATCTTAAAAGTACCATTATCCGGCAGACCGATAATATCGCCGGCATAGGCTCATCAATCGTTGTTTTACGCTGTGCCATAAATTGAGTAGGCGACGAAAAGCGCATCGTCTTCCCGTGGCGAACGTGCACATAGGTGCATTGCGCACAAACTTACCGGAGCAAATCTTACAGAAAGCAACACATGAACGGTGATTCGGGTCGATATTGGCTGTGATCTTGAAGATAAATCCGGTGAACTTAGGTTCGTCGGGATTACTTCACGTTCTTCCGCTTGTACGGGACGAGGGCTCGGAGCAATCTCCACGAAGCAGTTCAGCAGCTCTTGCACACCGAAGTTGTTCAACGCTGATCCGAAGAATACAGGTGCACAGTCTCCTGCGAGATAGGATTCCGAATCAAATTCGGGATAAACACCTTCGATCAGTTCCAGATCACCACGCAGCTTGTCTGCCAATGGCTTTCCAATCTGCTGATCCAGTTCCTCCGTATGTATATCGACTTCCACCTTTTCCGTCACCATTTGTTTAGACGGTTGTACAAGTCCAATTTCTGCTCGTAGATGTTGTATACTCCTTTAAAACGTGCTCCCTGCTCAATCGGCCAGGACAAAGGACGTACCTGAATCATCAGTTCTTCCTCAAGTTCATCAAGCAAGTCGAAAGGTTCTTTACCTTCACGGTCCATCTTATTAACGAAGATAATTACCGGAGTCTTTCTCATACGGCACACTTCCATCAATTTCCGTGTCTGGGTTTCCACCCCCTTCGCACCGTCTACCACGATGATAACGCTATCTACCGCAGTCAGCGTACGGTATGTATCTTCAGCAAAGTCCTGGTGACCCGGAGTATCAAGGATGTTGATCTTGTAGTCCCGATAATCAAACTCCATTACGGAAGTCGTTACCGAAATACCACGTTGTTTCTCGATTTCCATCCAGTCGGACGTAGCCGTCTTTTTTATCTTATTACTTTTACAGCACCTGCTACCTGTATCTGACCACCGAAAAGCAATAACTTCTCCGTCAATGATGTCTTACCCGCATCCGGATGCGCAATAATGGTCCTCGCCCATCATCGTAATCAGGTTGGTATACCATTCTCGCATGGCAGGCCGCTGTTCTTCCGGATAGCGGGCAATTACATTTGCCTCCATCTCTTCCGGTTCACAATGATTGAACAACTGCAAATAAAGATGTTTTTGTGACGTAATCGAATACAGGAAACTCATTCCGTACCCTGTCAGCAGAGCGCCAGCATCATAACTCAACGAGGCTCCCAGTCCTGTTGTAAACCCTTTTAACGCCACTTATTCAGCATGCGCTGAATGCACAGCATAGGCCAGTTGTCGGCCTTCCATAATCCGAATATGGTCCTTATTTTGTCAGCTGTTTTCAAATATCGTACTTTTTTGTAGGACAATTTAATTGTGTTAACGTTTTCGACTGATTAGCATAAAACACCCTAATGCTTTACGCTACTAAAGCGAAAAGTGACAAATAACAGGCTATTCTTAGACCAGACACGTTGTGCATGTTTGGGGTGAAAGAGTCTTTATAAGAAAATGATTTGCAGATGAGTTTTCACAGAGGAGATGAAAATAGAGACATTTAGTTTGACAGTTTGTACACACACGCATTTATTACGGAGATTTATTTAAACGTCTAGCTGGGTGTATGGAATAGTTACTTGAGCACCAGTGAAACGTGCATAAAGTGGGGAATGCGCAAAGAAACTCTGAGCGACTCTGCTATTGATTTTACATTAAAAGCAATATGGAAAGTTCAGATAAATTTTATTTTTAGAGGTGAAACAAAGGATAAATTCAGTACAGATATTGTAAATAACCGGCTTGAGAATAGAAAGACGCTTTCAATGGCTGGCAACTAATTTATATTGTCTTTGTATCGTCAATGAACATGAAAACAGCTCATCAAGAGATCTCTTATTCATTGCACTACTTGCGCCTTGC
>VOFG01004025.1_pt1 | contig 31539 bp, 51 predicted proteins | sample 5384171 | NCBI WGS metagenome assembly VOFG01 (sample SAMN12384726, study PRJNA508395) | human gut metagenome | isolation source: healthy gut F | host: Homo sapiens
AAGATGGTAAATTCCAAATGGATTCGGCGTTTTGCGGTCTGACGGCAGCGCTTTTGGCAGCGATCGCAGCGGTGGTAGTGATTTTTGACCCGTTTTATCATTTTCACGGTCCGCTGCCGGGGATGAAAGCAGTCGTAACGAAATCGGAATATCAGTGTATCGGCACAATACGGAATTTTTTCTTATGACAGCGTGCTGGCGATCCTCTACAGCGGAAAACTATAACAATCACTGGTTTGACGAGGCATTTTCCTGTAGGACGGTCAAGGCGATCAAAAGCTCCGGGACGTGCGCAGATCTGAAATTTTATATGGAGGAAGCGTTTGCGACGCACGATCTGAAAAATGTGTTTTACAGCCTCGATCTGTTTGCCTTGGACGGCGACCCGGAGACGAATTTTGTCAACGATTCGATGCCGCTGTATTTATATGATAAAAATCCGTTCAATGACGTGAAGTATCTGTTCAACAAAGACGTTTTATTCGAGGATATTCCGTATCGCTGGCGATGAATTTCAGCGGGTACGACGATGGATGTCTTATAATTTCTGGCAGTATAAAACCTTTTCTGAAGAAGAGGCGAGAAAGCATTACGAACAGTCGGAAGAGATTGCACCGATGGCAAGGGAGCCGTCTGAGTGGCAGGCACGGGTAGATGAAAATATTGGTTTGTTGACAGATATGGTAAAAAAGCATCCGGAGACAGAATTTTATTTTTTTCCTGCCGCCTTATTCCGAGCTTTGGTGGGACAGCGTGTACCGGAGCGGGCAGACGGAGGAATATCTCTATGCCAGACAGGCGGCGATGGAAGCGCTGATTGTATATGATAATGTACAGGTTTATGATTTTCAGACGGACGAGGATATTATTTTGAATCTGGATTATTACATGGATCCGATTCATTTTTCTGCGGATGTGAATCAGTTCATGGTCGTAAAAGCAAAGGAAGCCGATGTAGCATATCTGGTGACAAAAGAAAATCTGTCTGACCGGTGCAGTGCAATGCGCAGGCTGGCAGAGAAGATCACAAACAGGTAGCAGGAGTATTTACACGAGATATTTTCCAAACATTTTCAGGGGGTGCTCATGACAGATATTTATCAGAAAGCTTATACAAGTGTATATTCCTCTGAGCTTGGGGATATTTTGCTGGCGGCGGACGAAATCGGGCTTACCGGTTTGTGGTTTTTTCGGGCAGAGCTATTTTGCAGATACACTTCCGGCAGAGCAGGTTGCGCAGGAAACGCCGATACTTGCACAGCCAAGGGAATGGCTGGACGAATATTTTTCGGGAAAAGAACCGGACTTTACACCGACGCTGCATCCGATGGGGTCGCCGTTTCGGCAGGCAGTGTGGAAGCTTTTGCTGCAGATTCCCTATGGTCAGACGACGACCTATGGAGATCGCAAGACAGCTGGAAAAGCTGCAGAACCGGCCCCATATGTCTGCGCAGGCGGTAGGCGGTGCGGTGGGACATAACGGGATTTCAATCATCATTGGGGACGAAGGAAGGTGGCGCAGGCCGGCACTGCTTGAGCTGGAGCATGCCAATCGGAAAACTTATCCGGAAAATTTATCGCTATAATGAATGTGCATGTCCTTCCAGTCCATGAACATTACATAAAATACTTTTGCCATATTGCTGGCTCTCAACAATTCTCCCATGGTCAAGCACAGACAGATACGTTCCGTCCGCTCTTCGTAGATGAAAGTGAATATAGTCATTTTCATTGCCGTTATCGATCTGTTCCCAGATGCTTGATTCAATTTGTTTTTGCTCATCTTCACGAATCAGGTTGTGAAAACTCTTATTGGTGAGCCTGAAAGAATTCATCCATACTTTGATATCCGGTCATAGAAAGAAATTCATGATTTGCAAAAAAAGTTCATCATCTTCTTTGTCAGCCCTGTATATGATAAATGCACCTGGAAGATGTTCAGGAGACATCTCTAAGTGCAAATCCAAGCTGCTTGCGAACAACGGACTGAAGATCTTCCTGTAAGCCATACATCCATTTTTTCCTATGAAGTTTTATTTCATAAAGAGCTGCATCTGCACAGCGCATAAGCTGTGAAGGGCTGAGGCAAAGGCTGGATATTCCGCATATCCAAGAGAAATATAAAATGCTGCTCCCTTCCCTTAGATGAGAAGGTTTTTGGCAGGCTTGTGAAGTGATTCAGCTGTGCGTCTGTCTTCTTCAAAGGTACAATCAGGCAGAAGAATACAGAACTCGTCACCACCGTTTCTTCCCAGCATGTATCCGGTGGAAAAAAGCTTTCATATTATCTGCAAGACATTTCAATGCATTATCACCATAACCGTGTCCATAGATATCATTGATAAACTTAAAGTCATCAATATCAAAAAGTGCAGCCACAAAATGTGTTTTCGGATTTTTTCGATGATTTTTTCTGCTGATTCGTCAAATCCATAGCGATTGTAAATATCTGTAAGAGAATCCGTGCGTGCCAGTATCTGGAATCTGTTTTTATTTTCTTTTGAACACCAGCCATACCCGGGTAAGAACTGTCAGAAGCAGGGTTAGCAGAAATATCACACTGACTTTTGCTATTAATAAATTGTCTTGCCATCCGCTTCTTCAGGAGTTACTTCAAACTTCCATGCTTTCTTTCCCTATGGTAAAAGTATAAGAAACCGGATTTATCAACGAATCATTTGATTGAGAAACAATGTTATAGGTATCACTCCAGGGAGCATCTGTCTTTGAAATTCTGTATTCTTATCCAAAAGCTGGAAAGTGCACTGACCGCGTCTGAGAAAATGTCGGGTACACGCAGGACAACAATGGTAAACCCCAGAAATATTCCTTGTTTGTTTTCATCCTTCAGATAAACGGGATTGCGGACAGCAATTCCATATCCCCCCTGTTTCAATTTGAAAGGGTCCTTGGGTAATGATTGTATGGTTATCCCTTGCGTAACAGGAAATCTTTGTCACGGTCTTTATCATGGAGCAGATCGATCTTACCTGCCTCATTTCTTTTAGCCGGATAAATATCTGTTACAACACCATTGGGAGCGAGCTGCATGCTTTCAATAGAATCAGACATAAGATTTTCTGCAATCATGTCAAACTGGTTAAATTCTCCAGATTCACTGATCAAAATCTGTTTCAGAACATCTGTAATCTCTATTCCATTTGTAATCTCATTCTTTATGCGTTCCCCATAGGCTGTTGCATTTAATAATGCTGTTGTATGGTTCTGTGCTGTTTCATGAGAGTCTACTTTGTATAGGATTATACCAACAAGGCATATACCCAGTAAAAAAAACGATAAGCGGAATAAGTGTTTTTGTTTCATCTAACATGCCCTTTTTTCAGAGGTGTTTTGCAAGACCTCTGTTGATGTCAGTCATGGCGGCTGTTTTCATAGTAATTTTCCCTCACATTGTGTTCCGTGTCAAGATTTCGTACAAGCTAAAATAAGAAGGAGAGCCAAAGCTTTTGGATACTGTTTTTGTCATTTTACAGAGCTCGCAGCGTTCACAAATTCTTCACAAAAATTAGCACTCACCTCTTGACATTGCTAATAATGGGTGTTATATTACATTTAGAACAAAGGAAAGGGAACAAAAAGAACAGAAGATGCCGAAAACGGAATCGGAGTTCTCAGAAAGCTTTTCTTTGAACCAGATAAAATGACAACCACTTCTGAAAAGGATTCACAGAAGGCATGATAGAAGGAATGGAGGAATGACTTATGTTACTGCCTAGAATTTGGGATGAAGATTTATTTGAGAATATGGACAACTGGATGAGCTGGCCGGATGAGAGTGAGTTCTTCGGTAAGAAGAATCCTCTGTATGGCAAACATGCAAAGAACCTCATGAAGACAGATGTTCGGGAAACCGAGGATGCTTACGAGGTAGATATTGATCTGCCTGGCTTCAAGAAAGACGAGGTTACGATCACCGTCGAAAATGGTTATCTGAATATCAGTGCTGCCAAAGGCCTTGATAAAGACGAAACCGATAAGAAGACCGGCAAGTACATTCGTCAGGAGCGTTACGCAGGCAGCTGCTCCAGAACATTTTATGTCGGCGAAGCCGTTGAACCCGAGGATGTTTCCGCGAAGTTCGAAAACGGTATCCTGCAGCTTCACATTTTGAAGAAGGAAGCAAAAAGAAGGTAGAAAAGAAAGACAACCGGATTGCAATTGAAGGCTGATCTTTTCGGTATACAAATCTGAGCATTCCGTCAAAATTCACCTGATAAAAATCCCGGTGCGTGAAACGTACCGGGATTTTTTGGTCGTAAAGGAAGCTTCGATTTCATACAATTCCATACAATAAAAAACGCTTTGGGAGGATCTCACTGCGGCAGGAAAGGAAAAGGACGATATCCGGCAGGAGAAATGCGCTGGATTTCACCCGAAAGGTTGCGTAAAAAGGCTCAATCATGTAAAATTAATGTAATATCTTTGAAAAATGAGCGGCAGGACCGCAACATGGAGGATGAAATGGATATATTCGGAATATTGGCGATGGTCGGAGGACTTGCTCTGTTTTTATACGGTATGCAGGTTCTGGGAGATGGTCTGAAAAGAACGTCGGGGGGACGTCTGGAAGAAATTCTGGAATCGCTGACTTCCAACAAATGGAAGGGGCGCGCTGCTGGGCTGTATTGTCACGGCAGTAATTCAGTCATCGTCAGCAACGACGGTAATGGTAGTCGGACTCGTAAACTCCGGTATTATGAAGCTGACGCAGGCTGCAGGCGTTATTTTGGGAGCGAACGTCGGAACGACCGTTACATCGTGGATGCTGAGCTTGACCGGTATCGAAAGCAGCAATGTGTTTGTACAGCTGTTAAAGCCGGCGAACTTCTCACCAATCGTCGGTATCATTGGCGTGATCATGCTGATGACCGCTAAAAATGATAAGAAAAAAAGATATCGGTACGATTTTGATCGGCTTTGCAGTTCTGATGTTTGGTATGGAAACTATGTCCTCTGCAGTAGAGCCGCTGGCGGGCAATGAGAAATTTACCGGCATTCTGACGATGTTCTCCAATCCGATCCTTGGTATGCTTGCCGGTCTGGTGCTGACTGCGGTTATTCAGAGTTCTTCTGCATCCATCGGTATCCTGCAGGCACTTTCCATGAGTGGAACACTTACCATCGGTTCTGCGATCCCGATTCTGATGGGTGAAAACATCGGTACGGCGATCACTGCAATCCTTTCCTCTATGGGCGCAAGTAAAAATGCGAAGCGTGCAGCGCTGATGCATTTATATTTCTGTATTTTAAAGACAAGCTTTTTCATGGTGCTTTTTTATCTGATCGATGCGATCGTACATTTTCCGTTTATGACAGAGCTTGCAAACCCTTCATCATTGCTATGATCCACAGTATCTTTAACCTGTCGGCGGTGGTTATTATGCTGCCGATATCCGAAGTACTGGTAAAGCTTGCGATGAAGACGATTCCGGTTACTCCGGACGAGCTCGAGGATGTTCCGGTAGAAAAGAGCATTCAGATCCTGGACGAGCGTTTCCTGGCATCTCCGCATTTTGCACTGGAGCAGTGTAAAACAGCCGCAGGCGATATGGCAGAGTATGCCCGGGAAGCCCTGTTGCTTGGAATGGGTCTTGTGACAGAGTTCCATCCAGAACAGGCAAAAGCGTGTGGAAAATCTGGAAAATCTTGTGGATTCCTACGAAGATCAGCTGGGTACTTATCTGGTAAAATTAAGCAGCCGGAATCTTTCTACGAGAGACAGCCATACACTGTCCACGCTGCTGCATTGTATCGGTGATTTTGAGCGGATCTGTGACCATGCGATCAACCTCGTAGGATATGCACAGGAAATGGCGGAAAAGGATCTGCATTTTTCTGCCAAAGCAGAAGAAGAACTGAAGGTATTTACGGCGGCGGTTCAGGATATCATGAACCGTGCGGTAACGGTATTTAAGAACGATGATCTGAAGCTTGCAAAGTCTGTAGAGCCTCTGGAAGAGGTGATCGACGGACTGAATATGGAGATCAAGAGACGTCATATCCGCAGATTGCGGAAGGGAAAATGTACCATAGAGCTTGGACTTACGCTGTCGGACATTACCACCTGCTACGAACGTGTTGCAGACCACTGCTCCAATATCGCAGTATGCCTGTTGCAGGTCAATGAAGACGGCTTCGATACCCATGGTTATCTGGAAATGGTTCGTGATACGGACAATCCGGAGTTCCGCGCAGAGGTGGCAGAATTTGAACACAAATACGAGCTGCCCCGTATGAAGAAGGATGAAATCGATTCTCTGCCGACGATCGCTTTAGAGGAAACAGATACAGACTCCGGGGAAAAATCAGATTTTCTCAGCAGTCGAATTCAGGAGCGTAAGAAAAAAAAGAAAAAAGACGGGAAAAAGAAATAAAACAAGTTAAAAACGAAGAAAACCAGAATACATGAGCGGTATATATCAACTGGTCTTACAAGAAAGAACAGGCACTTACCGGGGATAATGAAAAATGAGAATTGCAGCATATCAGTTTGCCGTAACCGGCGATATGGTGGAGAATTTTGAAAAAATAAAAAATGCGATTTTGCTGGCAAAGAAGAATGCTGTCCAGCTCCTTGTTTTCCCGGAATGCGCGTTGACAGGCTACCCGCCGAGAGATATCAAAAGTTCGTCCGAGGTTCGCTTTGATCTTGTGGAGGATTGCTGTAAAAAGCTCCAGGAACTGTCGGATGAAACCGGGATTGCGCTTCTTGTGGGGACGATTTACCGGGCAGATCAGATTTACAACCGGACGATTTTATTTCATCCAAATCAGCCCGTTTGGTTCTATGATAAGCGGGCTTTGTGGGGGTGGGATAGAGAGCATTTCCCAGGGGGAAGCGGCGATGGCATTTTTGAAATAGCAGGCATTTCGGTCGGAGTCAGGATTTGTTTTGAAGTGCGATTCCCGGAGTATTTCAGGAGCTGTATGCGAGGAAAACGGACTTGAATGTCGTTCTGTTTTACGATGTGTCGGATGTGGATGACACAGGCAGATACGATTTGATTAAAGGGCATCTGCAGACCCGTGCGGTAGAAAATGTGTCGACGATTGTTTCCGTTGATTCGATTCATCCTTACCAGACTGCACCGACCGCAGTTTTTGGAAAATCCGGTCAGATTTTAAAAGAATGTACCCGGAATCAGCCGGACCTTCTGATCTATGATTTCGAAAAGACAGAGGACGATTTTGGCGAAACGGGGCGGCGGACGATTTCGGACACGTTTTTTTTCGATGGAAAGTGAATAAAACAACGACATTAAATATCGGTATGGCTTTTGTCTGGTGGCCATCCAACGATATTTGGTGTCGTTTTTGTTTCCGGAGAAAAGGAGTGGATAAGCTTTACCTGTAAAAAAATACGGCATAAGTTGAATTTTTTTTGCAGATAATAATATAATATAGAAAAAGAGCAGGAATGGTGATTGTTATGTTAAAAAAATTCAGCGTAGAAAACTTTAAAGGGTTTCAGGATAAAATCACATTTGATATAGGATCACCCAGCAATTATAACTTTAATTCTGAAATTATAAAAAACGGTTGTGTGACAAAAGGAATTATTTATGGCATTAACAGCAGCGGTAAATCAAACCTTGGATTGGCTATTTTTGATATCATTACCCATTTGACAGATAAACAGAAATTGCTTTCCAGCTACGATTTTTACCTGAACATGAGTGGAAGAAAATCCTTTGCTGAATTTGAATACACCTTTATGTTTGATGGTCATGAAGTGGTTTACCGATACAGCAAAAAATGATGTAAATACTTTGAAGAGTGAGAGTTTATCTATTGATGGAAAGGAAGTTATCTTTTTTGATTTTCTTACCAGGGATGGGTTCACCTTGCTGGATGGTCCGGCACTTTGAATGTATCGATCAAGAGCGAGAGTCCGATTTCCCGTGTAAGATATGTGAACAACAACTCTATTCTTACGGATAATGAGCAAAATCGGGTATTTAAAAAGTTTATTGATTTTTGTGGAACGTATGCTTTTGTTTTATTCGTTAGACAGCCGGGGATATGAAGGCTTTACAAATGGTAACGAAGGTGTAGCGGAAGGTATTGTAAATAGTGGAAAAGTGCGGGATTTCCAGAGGTCCTGAAAAGAAAATGACATTGACTATGAATTATACGGATGCGAAGTGGACGGCAAAAAAGCAATCTACTGTCATTTTGATAATACAGATGCTGATTTCTTTAAGATCGCCTCTACCGGAACCAGATCACTGGCATTGTTCTATTATTGGTATATTCGTATGGAAAAGGCATCTTTTGTGTTTATAGATGAATTTGATGCATTTTATCATTTCGAATTATCCGAGTCGGTGCAAAGACATTTGAACCAGATAGCTGGAGTTCAGATATTTACAACGACTCACAACACGGATCTGATGAGCAATGATCTGCTTAGACCGGATAGCTATTTCTTACTTGCAAATAACAGCATAAAAGCGATTTCTCCATTAACAGAAAAGGAACTGCGTCAGGCTCATAATCTTCAGAAAATGTATAAGGCAGGTGCATTTAATGGCAAATAAAGACTATAAGACATTTATAGTCGAGGAGAGGTCAGAGAACCTCAGGTGATTGACAATATTTCGAAGATATTCTTTTCTCATAAAAATTATAAAGTCATTACGCTTCCAGCTGGGGAAAAATATACATTAGCTATCCGATGGTTGAAGCACTGAGATTATCATCCGGGAAAATGCGGGAATGGAGCAGATTGCTTCGCCGAGATAGAAAATCTTGGCAGGTATAAGAATGTTTCTGCGACAAGGGCACTCAATCCGCATTTTAAGGGTATGATATTGATATTTGGAAAGACATTATCGATGTGTTTGCAATGAAGGTATCGTGTTTATATAAGTTGTCGGATACAATGGAATACGCGCAGTATTTCGAAGAGGTAACACCGGGTCAGATATATGTCATGGAAGTACAGGAGGCTGAGAGACAGCGGGTATTTGTGTTGAGTGCATTTCCGGAATTTTTGCTGGATTATTTTGGGGTGAAGCTGTGGAAAACAAGTGTGAAACATACAAGAAATCAGATGAGTGAGTTAGAATGCAGAAAGAACTGGTTTCAAAAATCTTGAAGAAAAGTATACGAGGGAAAATTTGATGAAAAAAGCGTTTATCTGGCGATATTTGCATTGACCTTTGGACTCTGCTCAGGCTGCGGAAACAAGGAAGCAGACAGCGATATTTCGGGTACGGAAGACACCGTTTTCAGACAGAAGAACCGCTTGAGCTTTCAGGCACAGGAAATATTGATTTAAGTGAAGAAAATAAAGGATTCCGGCGGAGAAAATGCTGATTCAGTGAAGAAAATAATGGTTCCGGTGAAGAGGATATTGATATCGAATCAACCGATACTCAGGAGATCGATTTTACGCGCGATTATTCTGAGGACATCAAAAAAGATGTGGACGATGTAGTATCGGCTTCGGCTTCTTTGCAAGAGGAACTGGAAAATATTCACACGCTTTCCGAACAGTATGAGGCGATTGCCCAAACTGCTCAGACGCAGGGGGAAATGAATATGTCGTCCGGATGGTTTCTCAAAATCTGGGATACGGAGCTGAATAACCTGTGGAGCAGATTCAGCGATTCGGCGGATGCGCAGACGAAGGAAAAAGTCCTCGCAGAGCAGAGAAGCTGGAACTCCATGAAAGAAGAAGTGGCGCAGGAGAGCCTTGGTTCCAGCGAAGAAAACGGGAGCATGTACTCGCTTCTTGTGAACTTTTTCAGGAAGAAATTACAAAAACAGAGCCTACGGCCTTGCAAATGAGCTGGCAAAGGTGAAGGGCGAAGCATTTGAAATGCCGGAGCGGTCGACGAAGTACGGAGTGTTTGTGGATAATCAGGGGACCGGCAGTGTATACAGCCTGTTATGTACCCAGCAGGGCGTAAATGGCAGCGATGAAGCGGTGATCTCCATTTACAGGCAGGGCGAGTTAAAAAGGTAGCTTTGTGGATAACGGAAACGGGGAGCTGGATTTCTCATCCGAGGATGGCTCTGTAGAGGGAATCATCCGGATCAACGGATGGGACGGCGCGAGCTTTGAAGTGACTGAGACATCCAACCCAGATGCATTTCCCGTAGGACAAAAAACGGAATTTCCGTTTGCGTTTTTAAATAAAAAAACAGAAGAGAAAAGAACCTCTCAGACCTGGCAGGCGTAATATCCTGTCAGGTCTGTTTTTGAAGATATTTATTGATTTTAACGAGGACATACGTCCCCATATTTGGAGTGCTGTGAAAAGTGAGTCCGTAGTCTGTGCCGTAATAGAGCTGGATTCTCTGGTGCACATTTTTTACGCCGTATCCGCTGCTGTCTGCGGTCAGAATCTGTTCGCACTGCGTTTCGGACATGCCGCATCCGTTATCCATAACTTTAAAAATGATATCCTGATTTTGCTGATAACAGGAGATGGACAGAATCGCCGGACCGGGGAGCTCCCGGTGGTCCAAACCATGAAGGATGGCGTTCTCGGCGAGGGGCTGGAGCAGCAGGATGGGAATCTCATATCTGAGGACAGTTTCGTCAATATCATATATTGTTTCAAAGGAATTCGAGTGCATCATCTGCTGAATGGAAATGTAGGATTTTGTATTTTCCAGTTCGGATGCGATGGTTGTAATCTGCTGACCTTTGTTTAACATGGTTCGGTAAAAAGTGGATAATAGCCGTGCCATCTGGCTGATATCGTTTTGACCGGACAAAATTGCCTTGCTGTTGATCAGGGAAAGGCTGTTATAAAGAAAGTGCGGATTGATCTTGGATTGCAGGATTTCGATCTCATATTTTTGCTGCTGAATCTGGTCAAAAGCACTTTATTGATCAGATTATTGATCGTCTCAATCATCTTCTGGAAGGACAAAATCAGCTGACCGATTTCGTCTTTACTGTCACAGTAAATCGCTACTTCATAATTCCCGGATTCTACCTGGCGCATGCCGGCAGAAAGGGTTTCGATCGGAGCGACAATCACTTTTGAAAGCAATATGCTGACAAAGAAAATCAGAACAATACACAATAAAATCATGCCCCATACGATATAGGTAATGCGGGAAGCTGCAGAGGAAATAAAGCGGGCAGGACGGTAGAGAAATACGTTCCAGCCGGTGTTGGACAGCGTCTCTGTTTCTGTAATATAGCCGGTCAGGTCATCGTTGAAAAGCATGTCACAGGACATGTCTGTTGTCAGAGAAGCCTCGGGCAGGTTGGTGTAGGAATAGATCGTTTCGCCGGAAGCGTTTGCCAGCAGAAAGCCGTAATTGTTATTAAAAGGCTGTCCGCATTTTGCATGGAAGCGCTCAGGTCGATTGCCATGCAGATCATGCTGGTATAAGGCACATGGGTATAATGTATCCGGTCAATCAGATACAGAGTCTGACCGTCAGACGACAGAGAAAAAACGGCGTAGTGGTCTGACATGCCTGATCATACCAGATCTGATTTTGGGCGTCCGTAAGAGTGCGCAGGGTTTGTCCATGCGGGTAAATATTCACGTCCGTATAAATCGTAATAGCCGTAATATCCGTATTGAGAGAGCGGATAGTCAGAAAAAGCGGATCGATGGTATCACGATAAGTCAGGTACATATCGAAATTGGAATCGTAATTTTTTGATAGTGCCAGACGGATATTTTCATTCCAGGTAATCTGATTCATAGTAGAAAGGAAGGAATTGATTTTATAATCCAATTGTATGACTTCCTGGTTCAGAGTTTCCTGGATGGCAGTTTTTCACGGTCAATCAGCAGCGTGCGCATTTGTGTGTAGGAAAACAGCCCTAATAGTGCGGTAGGGATTAAACTGATCAGCAGGCTGATCGCAATAATTTTCTTTGAAATCTCAGATTCTTAAAAATGTGCAGCAGTTTTTTCATTTGAATTTCCTCATGAATTGTGTCCCCGTTGGCGGAAACGTTCCGGGGTGGTCCGTACAGCTTTTTGAAAGCTTTTACAAAAATAAGAAGCGTTCGGATAGCCGACGGCATGGCTGATATCTGCAATTTTCATGTTTGTATTTAACAGGAGCTCCTGTGATTTTTTCCATGCGCACCTTTTGGATATATTTATTCAGGGTGCAGCCCGTAATCTGGGAAAAACGTTGCTCAGGTAATTCGGATTCAGATATACGAGGTCTGACAGAATCGTCAGCGTAAGGTCTTCCTGATAATGGGTGCGGATGTAGAGTTCCACCTGATAGACGGCGTAATTGGAGGCGGTCTGTTCGGTATGAAAGGACTCTACAACGAGCGAAAGATAATGTTCGATCAGCTTCACGATATCCGAAAAATGACGAAAATTATAGATTTCGATCGCGGCGTTCTGCAGGTCTTCATCGGATTGCGCGGGTAGTCCTGCAAGCAGGAGTTTCAGGACGGAGGTGCAGACATAACGAATGTAGATATGCGATAAAGAGGTCATGTCGGCATAGTGTTTTAAGAGGGCATGGACCTGCGCAGATAATTCCTCCGGCTGTTTCAGTTTGATGGAAGCCTCGATGGAATGCAGCATATGATTGGTGGCTTCGTCGATGGAAACAGGCTGTTTTTTTGGCTGGATACAGCGCTTGTAATGTCATGAAAATGCGTCTCGATATACTGGTTTGATTTGGAAAATTCGAGCACGCGGGAATCCAGTCGGGAGATGATTTCATCGATAAGCTGGTGAAATTCGTCCGGGTCGACCGGCTTTAAGATATAGTTGACTGCTTTCAGGGATAAAGCAGCTTTTACATAAGAAAAGTCGTCATATCCGCTGAAAAACAGAACTTCAATATCCGGATTGATTTCTTTTACCTTGCCGACGAGCTCAATGCCGTTGAGAAAAGGCATCTGAATATCAGATAACAGGACGTCGATGTGATGCTCTGTTAGTAAAGACAGGGCGTCCCGCCCGTTTGAGGCTTCAAAAATATGAAAAGTCTGACTGTAATCGTTCAATAAAAACGAATCAGTGTGCGCTCGTCGGATTCGTCATCTGCAATCAGTAACGTATACATGGCTTTTCCTTTCCTTCCAGATTCGTTCAGTGTTCTGCCTTTGTTGATAGTGATTATAACATAGTCAAAATCACAGGACAATTCGTGTGATATAGACGGCTGTAGAATGTGCTATGAATCTGTAGATTGTTATATTTACTTGAATGAGCCTGACAGGCTATATTAAATATACAAATGTTGCAACAAATGAATAAGAAAAGGAGAATGGATTATGTATGGAAGGAAAGAAAAATAAAAGAAGATCTGCAGTGAAGAAACGGTCGGAGCTGTCGTATCATTTGATGGTATTTCCCGGGATGTTCTTTCTGATTTTGTTCAGTTATATTCCGATGGTTGGCGTCATGATGGCGTTTCAGGATTTTGTTCCTGCAAAGGGATTATTCGGATCAGAATTTGTTGGATTGAAGCATTTTATTTATATGTTTCAGCTGCCGGATATCGGGAAAATTATCAGAAATACTGTGGTGATCGCACTGGGGAAAATGATATTTGGAATGATTCTTGCGATTGCGTTTGCAATTTTGCTCAACGAAATCCGAATCAAATTTTTGAAAAAATCGGTGCAGACAATTGTATATCTTCCACACTTTTTATCCTGGGTAGTATTGGCGTCTGTCGTCACAAATTTATTTGGACTGGACGGTTCTGTAAATCAGTTTTTTACGGCGATTGGACTGGAAAAGGTCAATTTTCTTGGCAACAGCAAAATCTTTCCGGGACTGATTATCGGAACTGACGTCTGGAAGGAATTTGGTTATAATTCTGTCGTATACCTTGCGGCGATTACAGCGATTGATCCGGGGTTACATGAGGCGGCGACGATGGACGGAGCTTCCTGGTGGAAGCGGGTCTGGAATGTGACGATACCGGGAATGCTTCCGATTATTCTCCTGATGACAGCCATGAATCTGACCAGTATTTTAAGCGCAGGCTTTGATCAGATTTATAACCTGTATTCGCCAATTGTTTATGAAACAGGTGATGTACTGGATACTTATGTATATCGGATTGGACTGGTTGGCAGACAGTACAGCTTTGGCTCTGCAGTCGGATTGTGCCGTTCTGTCGTCGGAATGGTGCTGCTCTTGTCTGCAAATGCACTGACTAAAAAGTTGACAGATCAGAAGATTTTTTAGGAGGTGGACGGAATGGTTGAAAACAGGAGTATTCACTCCAAAATAAGAGTGACGATTATTTATATTATTGTACTGTTGCTGGGAATGAGCTGTCTGTTCCCATTGCTGAATATTGTGGCAATTTCTTTCAGCAGCAGCGCGGCAGTTTCCGGAAACAGAGTCGGCATCTTGCCGGTGGATTTTACTTTAACGGCTTATCGGAAAATCCTTTCGGACGGACAGTTCTGGCATTCCTTTCTGATTTCGGTAATCCGGGTGATTCTTGCCCCGGCACTGAATCTGATCGTAACGGTCCGATGGCGTATGCGATGACCAAAAATAAAAAGGAATTTCGTGCCAGAAACGTTTATATGAACCTTTAATTTTCGCTATGTTATTCAATGGCGGAATGATACCGACCTATATTCTGGTAAAGAATCTGGGACTTTTAGATACGATATGGGCGCTCGTATTGCCGGGCGCGCTGCCGATTTTCAATGTTATTTTACTGATGAATTTTTTCCTTGGAATCCCGAAATCTCTGGAAGAAGCGGCGCTGATCGACGGGGCGAGTCCGATGCAGGTTCTGCTTAAAATTATGGTCCGTGTGCGAAACCGAGTATTGCAACCGTATCCTTATTCAGTATCGTAGGCAGCTGGAATGACTTTTTCAGCGGACTGATCTATATGCGGAAAGCGGATAAGTTTCCGATTATGACGTATATTCAATCTTTGAATGTAGACATTCAGGAGCTGTTAAAAAACGGCGCGTCGAGCGCTACTTTGGAGAATGCGGCAGCGCTTTCCAATAAAAATTTAAATGCGGCAAAGATCGTTGTGGCGGTAGTTCCGCTTTTGATGATTTATCCGATCCTGCAGAAATATTTAATTACCGGAATGGTGATGGGATCGGTCAAGGAATAAAGTTTAAAATTTAGGGGAGAAAAAATATGATGAAGAAAAAATGCAGACAATGTTGACGGTGGCTGTAGCAGCGTCACTGACCTTACAACCGGATGTGCGTCGGGAGGAACCGAGCCGAAGAATACGGATACTGCGGCAACGACTGAGGCTTCCGGGGAGAGGGAAACGCTTCCGGTTTCCCTCGGCAGACAGACCCTGCAGAACGTTACATTTCCGGAGGGCGACAGCTATGAAGACAACGCCTATGTGAGAATGACGGAAAAGGAACTGAATATCGATATTACAGATGAATTTGAGGCGAACGGGGAAGATTATGACAGACAGGTTTCGCTTGCACTGTCGGCGGGAGAACTGCCCGATATGATGAAAATTGGAAGCCTGGATACGTTAAAGGAACTGTACGAAAACGACCTGATTGCAGACCTGACAGGCGTTTATGAAGAATATGCGAGCGATTATATCAAATCCCTTTATGATTCGTATAATGGCAGAGCGCTGGCAAACGTAACGATTGACGGGAAAATCATGGCGCTGCCCGGAACGAGCGGAGATAACGGACCGAGTATTGCATGGATTCGTGGCGACTGGCTGGAGGAGCTTGGACTTAATATTGATGAGGACGGAGACGGTTGTATCAAAGTTGAAGACTTGGAAACGGTAGCAAAAACCTTTATGGAAAAAAATCCTGCAGGTGTGGATAATGTCGTGGGAATTGCATTTGCACCGTGGCTGACAAGCGGCGATCCCGACGGTACCTACAGCATGAATTCTATCGCATATGCGTTAGGCGCGTTCCCGAAAACCTGGATGGAAAAGGATGGAAGCGTAGTATATGGTTCCACCACAGAAGAGATGAAGCAGGCACTTACGGTAGTATCCGGATGGTTCCAGGATGGAATTCTGGATCCTCAGGTTGGAACAAGAACCTGGGACGACATTACGGCGCTTATGACAAATGGACAGTGCGGTATCGCTTTTGGAACCTGGCACATTCCCGGCTGGCTGTTAAACAGCGTATACGCATTAAACGATCAGGCTACATTTGAGCCCTATGTTGTGGAAGATGCAGATGGTATGATCAACTGCAAGCATAACGATGCAACCAGCGGTTATATTGTTGTGAGAAAAGATTTTTCCCATCCGGAACTGGCGATTCAGATTGTAAATTTATTCTATGATACGCTGGTAAATGACAAAACTCTTTTGGAAACATATCCGGAAGTGAATGACTATGTGACGAATGGTATGGATGGTTCTGCCAGACCGTTTAACATTGAGATCAATTCCTACACCTCTTTGCTGGATGATTATACAGAGATGATGAAAGGAATTAACAACGAGCTGGCGCTGGAAGATGTGAGCACTCTGGAAACCCGTACCAATATCCCTGCAATTCAGAGATTTTGGAGGGCGATGTAGATGCGGATAACTGGACAAGATATTATTGCCGCGTAGAGGGCGTAGGTTTGATTCAGTCCGTAACGGAAAATGACCGGTTTGCATGGGTAACGCCGATCTTCCCTGAAACGACTTCCACCATGGAGACCAACTGGGCAAATCTGGAAAAGCTGGAAGAAGAAACCTTTATCAAAATCGTGACGGGTGAAGTGGATGTTGAAACCGGTTTTGAGCAGTTTGTATCAGACTGGTATGCGCAGGGCAACCCAGATTATCAAAGAAATTTCCGAGCAGCTGCAGTAAATTTGAAGCGTTAAACAGAACTGAACACCCCCAGACCTGACCGAGGCGCGATGCCCGGTCGGATCTGGGGTGTTTTGATTAAAATATTGAAGAAAGTAACAAAACGCGGAATAAAACTTTGAAGAAACGCACAAATCTATGCTGCGCGAATCGCATTGCATACAGCTTACGCCGCGCAGCGCGCATCATGCCGCGCGCCACGCTGTATCTTACCAGATTCCCAGCACACGCTGCATGAGCAGGCTCATGGAAGCGATGCCGACCCAACAGCAAAAGCCCAGGGCGAGCGGTTTCCCGCCGGTTTTGATGAGTTTTACGATGTTTGTATTTAAACCGCCCGGGCACATGGCGAGGACGATGAAGAACTTGCTCAGTGTTTTGAGAGGAGAAAATACGGATGCGGAAACACCGAGAGAAGTTGCGATTGTTGTGATGACGGAAGCCAGCACAAAGTAGAGAATAAACATCGGGAAAATCTTTTAAACTCGACTTTTTTTGCCTTCGGAGCCGGCTTTTTTCGTGCGGACAAAAGCGAGTACCAGTGTGATCGGAATGATTGCAAGGGTACGGGTCAGCTTTACGGTAACAGCTTTGTCCAGTGTCTGTGTACCGAGCTGATAGAGGGAATCCCAGGTGGATGCGGCAGCAGTCACGGAAGAAGTATCGTTGACAGCAGTTCCGGCGAAAATGCCGAAGGCTTCGCCGCTTGTGGTGGAAAATCCGAGCAGCGCGCCGAGGGCCGGGAAAACAGGGCAGCCAGCATGTTGAAGAAGAAAATAACGGAAATTGCCTGAGCAACCTCTTCATCGTCCGCATCGATAACAGGGGCTGTCGCAGCGATTGCGGAGACCGCCGCAGATCGAGGAACCGACACCGACCAACGTGGAGATTTTGCCGGGAACGTGCATGACACGGTGCAGCACATAGGCGATAATCAGCGAGGTAGAAATCGTTGCGAGGATGATCGGCAAGGACTGCTTTCCGGTTTCCAAAATGACGGAAAGGTTTAAGCCAAAGCCCAGCAGGATGACTGCGTACTGCAGTACCTTTTTGGATACAAAGGTGATGCCGCTCTGGAACTGTGTTTTATCTTTGAGCAGCAGTGTGATCAGCATACCGGCAAGAATGCCGAATACCGGACCGCCGACAACCGGGACAGCCTGTCCCAGAAACCAGCAGGGAATGGCAAGGACGAGGCATAACAGGATGCCTTTTGCATTTTTTTGAATGAAACTCATGTGTTCTCCCCTTCCTGACGGAACGTTCGCCGTCAGTTTTCTCTCATAATTACTTGTCAGATCAGAAGTTTTTGACGCTGACGGATGCAGCAGTTTATTGTACCGCCTGCAAGCAGTTATCATCCTAGCACAGAACTATAATAAATTAAAAAGGATATATTTATAAAAGGATAAATTTTTGTTATGATGAAACGGAAAATGCTGTGGAAAAGGAGAGAACCGGGGCGATTTGGGGCATGCAGCTTCCGGAAAGACGATGAAGAGATTTGCGCATTTCTGGCAAATCGCAGCCTGCGGCGGGAAAAAGAGGATGATATGAAAAAATTTTTAAAATACGTTGTGCCGTCGGTACTGGCGTTTGCACTTTCTGGTATTTATGCAATTGTAGATGGCTTTTTTGTAGGCAACAGTGTCGGGGATGTCGGACTTTCTGCGATCAATGTGGTATATCCGGTGGTGACGCTGATGCAGTCGGCGACACGGAATCGGAATGGGCGGTGCAGTCATGTGGACGGTACGACGCAGAGGGACAAAGGAGGACGGAGACGAGTATGTGCGTACAGCGCTGCGGCTGCTGCTTCTGACGAGTATTGTACTGACGGCTGTGATGCTGATCTTTATGGATCCGGTGCTGTCCTTTCTGGGGGCAGAGGGGACGATCCGTCCCCTGGGCGAGGAATATCTGCGGATCATGGTCTACGGGACGACCTTTTCAGGTGTTTGCGACAGGCATTGTGCCGCTGATCCGTAATAACGGCGGCGCTTCCTTTGCGATGGTTACAATGATCGCCGGATTTGGAATGAATATTGTACTGGATTATCTGTTTGTCTGGGTGCTGCAGCTTGGTATGGCCGGTGCGGCCTGGGCGTCGATTCTGGGGCAGGCTGTGACAATGGTTGGCTCTTTTGTTTATGTATGGAAAGAAAAGCTGCCGGTATTGGGCGTCTGTAAGGAGTTTGGAAAAAAGGTCTGCAGAATCGTGCAGATCGGCATCGCACCGTTTGGACTGTCGCTTTCTCCGATGATTTCCCTGCTGTTCATGAACCGTTTCTGTCTGTCCTATGGAGGGAAACTGCGGTTGCGAGCTATGCCTGCATCGCTTATGGATTGACGATCGTATATCTGCTGATGCAGGGCGTGGGGGATGGAAGCCAGCCGCTGATGAGCCTGCATTACGGTGAGGGTAAAACAAAAGAGGTGGACCGGGTGCGCAACATGGCGTATGGAACAGCGTGGGTGCTGGCACTTGCCTGTATGCTGATCCTTTATGGAATGACCAGATATGAGTTGGGTGTGATCTTTGGTTCTTCCGATGTCGTAACGCAGATGACCGGAAATGCGATGCCGATATTTCTGGCCGGACTTTTGTTCTATGCGTTTTCGAGAATCACCACATCAGGATTTTATGCGACAGAGCAAAGCCTGTTTTCCTACATTTGTGTGTATGCAGAACCGGTACTTTTATTGATCCTTTTTGTTGATCGTGCCGCGGATTTTGAGGCAGGACGTGTGTGGCTGAGCATGGTGCTTTTCACAGATCCTGACTGCAGGAATCGCATGTTTGCTTCGTCAGAAAGAGAAGAAGCGGATTGTGTGACCGCGTAAAAAGGGTAAAAAGTGCTGACCGCACGATCTTATATATTTCTGAAAGAATAATATATGTATTGAGAAATCTCCTGTGCTACACTTCTTGTGCACAGGAGATTTGCAGTTATGTAAACCTATGAGATTTTCAGGATTCCAGATAGGCGCGCAGATATAAGCGGCGATAGGAGGACGGTGTCATGCCGGTCTGTTTTTAAAAAATTCGAAAAATAAAACTGGATGCAACGAAGGAAGAGAAAAGACGTTCTTCGATTTGGTAAAGAAAAACAGCATCGGTCTTTCTGCAAACTACTTAAACTTCAATGACCTGGCGGACTGCGAATATCTGACGGAGAAAATCCATGATATGCAGGAAGTATGCGCTAAGGAAGGCATTACCGTAAAGACTGCGATGTTTGCGGGCATGTATCCGCTGTATCAGAACCAGAAGCCTTATTTCTGGGAAAATGAAGACGGACAGCGTCTGCTGGTATGGAGCGGCGAGCATTACAACCTGGGAAATGCCCTCGGCATTGTTTGAACAAAAATGTTAACTTTCATGACAGAAAATTACTTCGGCAAAAGAATGGTGATGTGACAGGACTTCTGGAAAATCTGCACACGAATCTGGCTGCGAGCATAAAGGAATATGAAGAAAACGGTTATCCCTACGATTTCTATATCACCAGTGTTTCCGGTGTATTTTCCGACAACGCGCCCATCAATCCCTCAATTGCAGACACAGTAGCGTTGTTCAACGAAAAATACAGCGAAGAAGTTACCCTGCGTATGGTAACCCTTACAGGAGCTGTATGATCTGATCCGCAATAAGGTGGCGGATGCCCCCGTTTACCGCGGCGCGATCAACGACTGGTGGGGCAACGGTGTTGGCAGCACGCCTTATGCAGTAAAGCATTATAAAGAGGCAGTCCGTTTAAACCGTATCTGCGACCGTCTGGAAGAAAAGACCGGCGTTCATAACGCAGAGCTGGTAAAAGCTTACGGCGATAACTCCCTGCTGTATGCGGAACACACCTGGGGTCATTCTGCTACCGTAACGAATCCGTACGATACCATGGTAACAAATCTGGATATGCGGAAAAACAGCTATGCATCCAAAGCACATGAGGCCGCTGCAATGCGCAAAACGAGCAGTGCCATCTGCTCGGCGATATCCTGCGTTACTACAACCTGTCCGGTAAGGTAAAGCAGTATCCACCAGCCATGAAAAAGAGTATTCCGGTTGAGTTCTATGTGGAAACCATGAGCCTTCCGGCTGTAAAAGTAACCGATGACAAGACAAAACAGGAGATGGAGGTGCAGCTGTCTGCTCATCCGCGCGGAGTCCTGATAAGTTTTCTGGCAGAATTTGAGCCAATGGAAGAAAAGACCTTCACTTATGAAGAACAGCCGGCATCGGTACAGACCCTGTTTACCAGAACCGCATGGGTCGGCGCAGAGCGTGTACGTGATATTATCAATACTTATGATGCCGAAAGCTACAAGCTGCCTTACGGTATGGAAAACGATTCCTTCAAAATCAGCTGGAAGGTCGGCGAAGGAATTACTTCTTTCTATAATAAAAAGCAGAGGTGGAAATGTGCAAGCCCGGATTGGAGACTTTCTTTACTCCTGTCTATGAGTGTACCAAAATCCGCAAGGGTGTTTATGAAGAGCGCCGTCTGATCGGCAGAAATATCAGAGGCCTGCACGCGGAACAGTATCAGGGCGACTTAAAGGATGTAAGGATTCTCGATCACGGTCCGGTATTTACTAAGGTGGAACTGGTATTTGATCTGGAAGGAACGTACTACAGCAGCGTTATCATCAAGATGTACAACAAGCTGCCAAAGATTGAGTTTTCTTATCATATCGCAAAGACACTGAGCGAGGATATCGAGAGCGTATTTATGCCTCTGGCACTGAACCTGCCTGATGCAGAGGTTTCCATCCAGAATGGCGGCGTAGCCATGCGTCCCGGTATCGACCAGCTGCCCGGCACGAATATGGAGTACTATCTGGCAGATGAAGGCCTGATCTACCGCACCAAGGATCAGACGATTCTGGTAAATACATTTGATACCCCTCTGCTGTATATGGGAGCAATGGAATCCCATCCGATTCTTCTGTGCGATAACAGGGAAGAAAACAACAAGCGTCCGGTTTACAGCTGGATCATGAACAATACCTGGGAGACAAACTTCAAGATGAATCTGTCCGGCTTCAGCGAATTCCGTTACGGCGTGGAGATCGTAGACAACGGTTCTGTAAAAGAAGGCATGGAGCGTCTGTCTGATAACGATAAGGGCGTTGTAACTTTATCTGCGGTTGATAAGGGCAGCTTGTTGGAAGGGACTCTGAAAGGATTCAAAACCGGTATCTATCTTTCCGGAAGTATGCTATAATGAGCGCAAGTGAGCGAAGGAATACAAGCTTTTAAAAAAGCACACAAAGGAGGGGTTTCTATGAGCAGCAAAATGACTGTCAAAAAGGAAGCGATTATGGCCCGATTTGGGGAATGGGGTTATAACAGCGAAGCAAACGTCTGGCGGGAGATGGATGACGTCCAGTTCAACCAGTACGTCGGCAAGGTTTATCGGGAGCTTTCGCCCGGTTTTTCCAGAATGTGGGGAGGCTTTCCGGAATGGACGAAGGAAGAGATGGACGCGTTCGCAGAATATTGTGAAAAAATGCAGTGTAAGGTTGGTGCAACAATCTATCTGACCGGGCATTGCGTGCGGTATGAGACGGACGAGGAGCTGACTGCGTATGCATCAAATGTTGCAGACCGCCTGGAGTATCTGATCTATGAAAAGGGTCTGAGCAACGTTAAGATTTATTGTATGTCCAATGAACTGAGCCTGGATGACTGGGGAGACCTGGCATTTGAAATGGCTACGTTCAAAAAAATATCATACCTATCTGTATAACGAGTTTGCGCACAGACATCTGCCGGTCTACCTGCTGGCGACCGACGCTTCCCCGATGGAACGCTGGGAGACTGTGGAATGGGCGATTGCAAACGGCATGGTTGATTTCCAACGTATTTGGCGGACATCATTATGTAAATGACTTCGAAGCGGAGGATCTGGATTTTTATAAGATTTTCAAGCGTCACTGCTTCGATGTTGTCAATATGTTAAAGCCTTACGAGCGTCGTTTTATTCTGGGCGAGTTTGGTCTGGCGCAGGCATTCAAGCAGGGACAGAACAATATTAATGGCGTAAAGATGGACGTGTGTGATGCCTTCTATAACGGAAAGGAATCCTACTCTGCGCTGCAGATTTGTGAGATGGCACTGGCAGCAGTTAATGCCGGCGTGTATGCGATGGCACTCTGGACCTTTGTAGATGTTCCGAATCCCCGTGATCTGCAGTACCGTCTGAACAAATGGGGATTGCTGCGCTGGGATGATACGGATTACGGCGCACGGGACTGGCTGTATGCCTATGGCCTGCTGGTTCGCTATTTCCGGAAAAATTCCAAACCTCTTACGATTTCCTCCGAGGACTATCTGCTGCGCAGCGGCGGCGTTGTAAACGATGACGGTTCCTTCTCTGTTGCCATCGTCAATCGTCACAAAGAGCCTGTTGAGATCGATATTTCTCTGGAAAATCTGAAATCAGACAAGGCTCTGCGCAGATATCTGTATGATTCTGCCAATGTGCCCCGCAGCAAATTTGCAGACCTGCAGGATTACGATGAACGGATTGCATGCGCCGGCAACAGCGTGCATGTGACCGTTCCGGCAAGCTCCATCGTTCTGCTGACAACGGATTACACCGATCATAAGCCGGCAGCAATTACAGGTATTTGTGCAGAAGACGGGACAGTTACCTGGGAAGCCTCTACAGAGGCAGAGCATCGCTATTATCGTGTATATAAGGGCGATTCTGCAGACTTTGTTCCGACAAAGGAAAATCAGGTTGCCTCCACCATCGCAACGTCCTTTACGGATCCTGACGCAGCGCCCGGATTCTATAAAGTGGAGTCTGTCGATGCATGGGAAATCACTGAACAGCAGCCGCGATAGCTGTTTGGCGGCAATAAAGTAATATAGTTTGGTTGTGCGGATCAGACGGGAAGAAACGAGGAATGAGATGACCTATAACGAAGCGATTGAATGGATGGATTCAAGACACTGGAGCGGCACGGGAAAAGGGATCGTGCGGTCACAGGAGCTTTTGGAACGGCTTGGAAATCCGCAGGACAAGCTGAAATTTGTACATGTGGCGGGTACGAACGGCAAAGGTTCGGTCTGCGCGTGCCTGTCGAAAATTCTGACAGCAGCCGGCTATCAGGTCGGACTGTTTGTTTCTCCCCATTTAAAACGCTTTAACGACAGGATTTATTTTAACGGTACAGAGATCGGAGACGAGGATTTTGCGCGGTTGGCCTCATGCATTCGAGCACAGGCTGAAGTCATGGAGGATGCGCCGACGGTGTTTGAGATCATGACGGCAATGGGGATGCTGTATTTTGCAGAAAAACAGTGTGATCTTGTGATGTTGGAAGTCGGCAGGGGCGGCAGGCTGGATTCCACCAATGTGATCCGAACGCCGGAGGCTGCCGTTATCACCTCCATCGGACTGGATCATACAAAGGAGCTGGGTGATACACTGGAAAAAATCGCGGGAGAAAAGGGCGGCATCATAAAAACAGGCGGCACGGTCATTGTGGACGGAAGCAATACAGCAGTTATGCCGGTATTTGAAAAAATCTGTCAGGAAACAGGCGCGCTGCTTGTTACAAGCGCGCCGGAACAGATCCGAATGTTGTGTTAAGTCCGGCGGGCGAGGTATTTGATTATAAGGATCTGAAAGAGCTTATCTCTCTTTGACAGGTGTCTATCAGATGAATAACGCGGCGGTGGTCATAGAAACTCTTCGTGTGCTGGAACAAAAGGGTATAGGATCGGTGAAGCTGCTCTGCGCAAGGGGCTTTCAGAGGTGTACTGGCCGGGACGCTTTGAGCGCCTGCATGAGCAGCCGACCTTTCTGGTAGATGCTCCCATAACCCGGACGGCATCCGGGCACTGTTGGAAAGCCTGCGCAGTTATTTTCCGGATAAAAAATCCGTTTTCTTCTGGGCATTCTTTCCACAAAGGATGTCAGCACAATGCTGCAGCTGATTGAGCCTCTGGCAGAGGAAATCGGTGTGATCATGCCACCGTCCGAAAAAGCGATGGATAATGAAAGAATGGCGCAGCAGATCAGCCGGGAATGTGCGGTAAGGACGACGGCATTTGATTCGATCGAAGAAGGGTTGCGCAGTATGATCGAAAATGCCGAAAAGGAGGATGTGATCTGTGCAACCGGCTCGCTGTATTCGATTGAAGAGATCCGTACCTGCGCAAACCGGGAATTTCATCAAAACTGCGGAGGCTGTGAGAGACTGTGACATCGGAAGAAACTGCGCGCTTTACTGCAGCAAAGGAGCGGATCATCGGTAAAAACCGGGAACGCAATGGTATTGGTATGCCCCTTTCGGAAAAGACGGTTCACGCGGTGTTGAAAAACTATTACGCTCCGGATGAAACACAGCATGAAATCCCGGTGGAGGGCTGCGTGGCAGATATATTTAATGGAAAAGAGATTATCGAAATCCAGACCAGAAGCTTCGATCGGATGCGCCCGAAGCTGGAGCGGTTCTTGCCGCTGTATCCGGTGACGATTGTGTACCCGATCCCATACTGCAAGCATGTTTTCTGGATCGACGAGGAAACCGGAGAAATTTCCGGCGGACGGAAATCTCCATTAAAGGGAAGTCCTTATCTGGCATTTAAGGAGCTGTACCGGATCAAAGCTTATCTGCAAGATCCGAACCTGACGATCCGGCTCACGTTTCTGAATATGGAAGAATATAAGCTGTTAAATGGTTGGAGCCGGGACAAAAAACGTGGCTCCAGCCGTTATGACAGAATCCCTGTTTCCATTGAGGGAGAAATGGAATTCACCTGCGCACAGGATTATGTCCAGCTGATCCCATACGATCTGCCGGAGCCCTTCACATCTGTGCAGCTTGCAAAGGCCGTGCATATCCGAAAGGAGCAGGCCGGCATTGTGTGCAATATCCTTCATGACCTCGGCGTGATTGAGCGGGAGGGAAAAAAGGAAATGCGTATCTCTACAGGGTGGTGGAGGTATGAGCTTCGATGGACACAATATCATCCAGAAAATCTGCATTCCATCCTCCAGTGTGAGGATGCGCTGGAAAAGGTCGAGCTTTTTGACCGTGCCGGATATAGAAACATAGGAGCCGCCCTGTTTGCGTTTGTCAGGGCAAAAAAGGTAATGGAAATCAGCGGTTTTTCGGAGAGATGTTCGAGAAGCTGCTGAAATTTTATGTCGAGAAGCTCTTGCATATCTTCGTTGAGCAGGATCTTTTCCTTCGTCAGGCGTGCTGTTTCCAAAATGGCGGAATCATAGCCGGTGAGAGCGGCAAAGGGAGAAAACTGGGCCGCGCGGTCATGCATGGACATCTGAGGATGCGTTTTGGAAACGTGGTGCGGAAGATGGATGATATCGCTGTAGTCTGGCTTCATGCCTTATGCCCTCCAATCTGGTTGTTGCGGTCTTTGGCGGTTGCGCCCTCTTCCAGGTTCATCGCTTTGAGGACTGCGTTTTTACCGAATTTTTTCGGATGGAAAGCATCGCCTCCTGCAGCTTTCGCTCACGCTCCAGGTCAGCAGCGTCGGCTTTCTGTTTTTGTTCTTCTGCTGCATAATCTGTGAAAAGATCAAGCTGGGTAAAGCGTTCTTTCTTTTGCAGAGCAGTGTCCTCCGGGATAATGTGGTTGGCGACAATATACAGCCGGCGGATCAGAAGCGCCGGATCGATAAGACGATCGAAAAGATCAACGGCGGCGTTCATGATCCTGTGGGAAGAGGAGGTATAGTCGTCCAGATTTTGGGTCCATGCGCCTGCTTTGGAATCGAGCGGCCGTAGCGGTCTGTTTCGATAACCGTGGTAGGCGGATCTCCGGGAGGGATCGGACAGGTTTTCGATATCGTAGCCGACGGTGAGGACAATCTGGTCGGTTACGATTTTTTTATTTACAAGATCGAGGGCGAGCTGGTCTGCCATTTCTTTCAAAACGAGCTTTGCTTTGTCTGTCTCATACGGACAATGCAGAACCTGCCCGGAGCTGATGCTGTTGGTTTCCGGTTTGTAGGCTTTGATTTCCGGGACGGTGCAGGGTTCAAAGCCCCAGGCGTGGTCGATCAGAAGCTCTGCATTTTTTCCGAAAAGCCGATAGAGCAGGTCTTCATTTTTGACAGAGCAGCGTGCGATATCCCCCATCGTGAACAATCCGTTTTCGGCAAGCTTTCTGGCATAGCCGTGTCCGATGCGCCAGAAGTCAGTGAGCGGCTGATGTGCCCAGAGCTTTTGTCGGCATGTCATTTCATCGAGAAAAGCGATGCGCACGCCGTATTCATCTGCCGGGAGGTGCTTTGCTACGATATCCATTGCAACCTTGCAGAGAAAAAGATTCGTCCCGATGCCGGCAGTAGCGGTGATTCCTGTCGTATCCATGACATCGAGAATAATTTTACGGGCAAATTCGCGGGCAGTCATCCCGCTGGCGGGCAGATAATCCGTAATGTCCATAAAAACCTCGTCGATGGAATAAACTACGATATCCTCCGGTGCGACATATTTCATATAGATAGAATAAATTCTGGTGCTGCATTCCATATAATGTGCCATCTGGGGCGGCGCGATCAGAAAATCAACGGCGAGTGCCGGATTCTGAGAAAGCTCCGAGAAAAAATAGGATGTACCGGAAAGTATCTGTCCGGGCGCATGCTGTTTTCGTTCGATATTGACTTCCCGGACTCGCTGCTTTACTTCAAAAAGACGACTTCGTCCGGACATGCCAAAGCTTTTCAGAGATGGTGTGACAGCAAGACAGATGGTTTTGTCTGTGCGGCTGATGTCTGCCACGACAAGGTTGGTGTCAGGGGTCAAGGCCGCTCCCCGACATTCTACGGAAGCGTAAAAGGACTTTAAGTCGATGGCAATATAGATGCGGTCTTCCATGAAATGTGGGCTTCCTTTCTTTATTTCATAGGAAAATGCGTCCTATGAAATAAAAACGCTCCGCGAGGATGCGCACTCGGCGCAAGGGTAGATGGTTGCCGAGGCAACCGCGCCTGGCGCGAGAATGTGCCAAGGCACATTCTTTTTACATGGCAGTGTTTTTTTATATTATACACGAACTGATGTTCGTTTTGCAAAGGAAATCTTTTTTTTCATGACAATAGAATGCTCACAGCGCGTGTATTCTATTGTTTGGTTCCCTATTTTTTTGAACAGTCTTTCAGAAATCTGATATACTATCATCTATAGGATGCCCAGGGTGAAAAGGAGGATTGCTTATTATGTTCAGACAAGGAAAACAGGCTGTGAAAAAACCGGCACAGCAAAATGTGGTAATCATTTATGCCGATGATCTTGGTTTTGGGGATCTTGGATGCTATGGGAGCAGGAAGATCGACACCCCGAATCTGGACAGGCTGTGTGCAGAAGGATTGAAATTTACCAACGCATATTCCACCTCTGCGGTTTGTACGCCTGCACGCTTCAGCATTCTGACAGGGCGTTATCCGTTCCGGAATGATCAGGCACATATTCTGCCGGGAGATGCAGGCTGTATTATTAAAAGAGAGCTTGATACCGTTCCAAAGCTGTTTCAGAGAGCGGGGTATCATACCGGAATTGTTGGAAAATGGCACCTGGGGCTGGGAGATGGCAGCAAACCGATCGACTGGAATCAGGAGATCAATCTGACACCGATAGACCTTGGTTTTGAGGAATCCTTTATTTTCCGGCAACGGCAGACCGTGTGCCCTGTGTATTCTTAGAGGGACGCTCGGTGGTAAATCTGGATCCAAAAGATCCGATCGAGGTTTCCTACGAAGCAGAATCTCCCTTTGAGGATATTCAACGTATGATAAAAACCCGGAGCTTCTGCGCGTGCGCTCTTCTCACGGGACACGATAAGAGCATTGTAAACGGCATCGGAAGGATTGGCTATATGCGCGGCGGAAGCAAAGCGGTCTGGAAGGATGAAGAGCTGGCGGAAACCTTTTTAAATCGGGCAAAGCAGTTTATTTCAGACAGCTGCAGGGCAGAAAACCATTCTTTTGTATTATGCCCTTCATCAGCCCCATGTACCCCGCGTGCCTTCTGCACGCTTTGAGGGCGCGACCGGACTGGGACCCAGAGGGGATGTGATCGCAGAGCTTGACTGGTGCGTTGGAGAAGTGATGGCTGCGCTGGAAAAAGAAGGATTCTGGATAACACCATGATTATTTTTTCCAGTGATAATGGACCGGTACTGGATGATGGTTATCTGGACAGAGCATATGAATTAAATGGAACGCATCGGGCAGCAGGACCGCTGAGAGGTGGAAAATACAGCAAGTTTGACGGTGGTACAAGAATTCCATTTATTGTATACAGTTCTGCGCTGAAGCACCGGGGCGTGTCCGAGGCGCTGATCAGCCAGGTAGATCTATATGCTTCCCTTTGCACACATGCTTGGCATCGAAACAGGAGAGGACAGCGCAGTAGACAGCCAGGACAGGTATGCGGCATTGATCGGAGAGGACCCTGCAGGCAGATCAGAACTGATGACAGAGGACTTAACCTGCGGTAAAATGCTGCGCTGCGGCAGCTGGGTATACTTATCTCCCAGCGAAGGGGCTCCATATATGCCCTTTACCAGGATTGAAACCGGATTGTCGAAGGATCCGCAGCTTTACAATATGGATTATGATATCGGGCAGCAGAACAACATCGCCTGGGATTATGCAGATCAGGTGGAGAAGATGGAAAAGCGTCTGCAGGAGATCCTGACAAGCGAGAGCACCAGATAAAAGTAAAAAACGTAACTGTGAGGGTACTGAACAGTTTGTAAAAAACAAAGAATGCCCGGAAGATCCGGACGGAAAGGATGGAAAATGGCAGGATATCTGATTAAAGAAACCACTTGCGAGGAACGCAAACAGATCGTGGAGGAGGCACTTGGCAATCTGTCCGCCAGCTGCGACGGCTGTATGGCGGGACTTGCGGATATGTATCAGGATTACATCGACGGCAAAAAAGAAATCCGTGACATCAACATGGAATTCAATGCCAGATACGAGAGAGGAGACATGGATCGGGAAGAAAGAAGAAGCTGCCCGATGTCAGTGTAAAGGGAAAAAAGACAGAGACTATTTCGAAGGAAAGGTTTGGAAGAAGAAATTGGAAAGAAAATACGATTTGACAAAGGGAGATGTCTTCCAGACGATCCTGATGTTTATGCTGCCGATCCTGGCAGGAAATGTATTTCAACAGCTGTATTCTGCTGTGGATACGATCATCGTGGGACGTACCCTTGGTTCTGACGCGTTGGCGTCAGTAGGAAGCATCGGAGCCTGCAGTTTTTTTGTGTTTGGATTTTGCTCCGGCCTTGCAGGCGGTGTGACAGTTGTGACGTCTCAGTTTATTGGCGCTGGGAAAACGGAAAATGCGAGACGTTCCACAGCAGTGATCTATATGATCTGGGCTGTGGTTTCCCTGCTTTGTACCGTGGTAGGTATTGTTTGCCTGCCAGGGCTTTTGCATATTTTGAATATGCCGGAAAATCTGTTTCAGCGTGCGTATGCTTATCAGCTGGTCTGCTTTATCGGACTTGGAGGACAGCTTTTTTATACAACGTGGAAGCAAGCCTTTTGAGGGCGATTGGAAACAGTAAAAGTACCGCTTATTTTTCTGATCATTTCCTCTGTGTTGAACATTATATTGGATTTTGTGTTTATTCTGGTGTTTCATATGGATGTGGTCGGAGCAGCTGCAGCGACGATTCTGGCCCAAAGCCTTTCCGGGGTCGGCTGTCTGATCTACAGCTTTCGGAAATATCCGCAGCTGCGTGTCAGAAAAGAAGATTTTAAAATATCATTTGCTTTTTAGCGGATCATCTCCGGGTAGGGCTGCCGCTTTCGATTCAGGACTCCATTACGGGCGTCGGAATGATGGTATTTCAGAGTGCATTGAACGGGATGGGTGCAGATGCGATTGCGGCATACACTGCATGTAATAAGCTGGAAACCTTTGTCGTGATGCCGATGTATTCGATTGCAGTTGCCATGGTAACGTTTACGGCACAGAATTTGGTGCGAAGCAATATCAGAGAATTCGAAAAGGAATGAAGGTTTCCCTTTTTGAGCTGTCTCTTTTTCAGTGTTGTGGTAGGCGGATTGATCATTGTGTTCTGTAAGCCGCTCGTTTCGATTTTCGTTGGAAGCGGTGCAGTAGAGGTGATCCGGCTGTCCAGAATTTACAACAGTATTGAAGCCAGCTGCTTATGGTGTGCGGCACTGTTGTTCACCTACCGGGGCGCGGTGCAGGGAACCGGAAATACGAAGATCCCGATGATGGGCGGATTTTTGGAGCTTCTCATGCGCGTTTTTGCAGCACTTTGCTTAAGCCGTATCTGGGGCTTTCCGGGACTGGCAATGGCCTATCCGCTGGCGTGGATATTTGCGGCACTGTTAAACATGTGGTATTATCGAAAGCTGGACAAAAATGATTTTCAGTGTACCAGAACTTCATCAATATGAAGAAGAATATGTTCCATGAGATAGAGGAGGACGAGTTGCTCGTCCTCCTTTGTCATGTCGGAAATCGGCTGCAGGAGAGTGATGTGGAGAATCCTTGTTTCCGAAGGAAAATGCGACTGCATGAACGCGCTGTGCTGCGGTTTGCGTCAGGCGGGCATTTTCCGTTTGCAGTTTTATTGTTACCTTCAGTCTACGCGCCAGGCGGTCATCCGGGTATGCCGTATGCGCGCCAAAACGGCGAAAAAATGCGGTTTGGCGCTGGTGCGCCAGGGGAAAAATCAGAAAAAGCCGAACATCTTGGCAATGTTCGGCTTGTGACGTATT
>VOFG01003798.1_pt1 | contig 31497 bp, 40 predicted proteins | sample 5384171 | NCBI WGS metagenome assembly VOFG01 (sample SAMN12384726, study PRJNA508395) | human gut metagenome | isolation source: healthy gut F | host: Homo sapiens
GAAATCAAGCGCAAGCTGGTGGAGGACTACGGCATACCCGCCCATGAAATCCGCTTCATTCAGGAGTGCAAGACCGAGAAGGCAAGGAAGGCGGTCATCGAGGCGATGAACGAGGGGGCAGGTGCGTGTGCTGTTCGGATCGACGAGTATGCTCGGCACGGGTGTGAATGCCCAGCGCAGGGCGGTCGCCATCCATCACCTCGACACGCCGTGGCGGCCGTCCGACCTCGCCCAGCGTGACGGACGGGCGGTCAGGAAAGGCAACGAGATTGCCAAGCTGTACGCGGACAACAAGGTGGACGTCATCATCTATGCCGTGGAGAAGTCGCTGGACTCGTACAAGTTCAACTTGTTGCACTGCAAGCAGACGTTCATATCGCAGTTGAAGTCCGGCGCGATGGGCGCACGAACCATCGACGAGGGGGCGATGGACGAGAAGTCGGGCATGAACTTCTCAGAATACATGGCGATACTGTCGGGCAACACGGACTTGCTGGACAAGGCGAAGCTCGAAAAGAAAATCGCCTCGCTGGAGGGTGAGCGCAAGTCGTTCAACAGGGGCAAGCGCGATTCTGAACTGAAGCTGGAAAGCAAGACAACCGCTCTGCGCAACAACCAAGCCATTATCGCCGCCATGACGGAGGATTGGGAGAAGTTCACCGCTGCCGCACAGATCGACAAGGACGGAAACCGGCTCAACCTGATAAAGATTGACGGGCTGGACACCACCGATGAAAAGGCCATCGGAAAGCGGTTGCAGGATATAGCCAAGAACGCCACGACAGGCGGAGTACCCCAGCGTATCGGTGAATTGTACGGCTTCCCCATCAAGGTGGTGAGCGAGCGGACGCTCAGCGAGGGGTTGGAGTTCATCGACAACCGTTTCCATGTCGAGGGTAACTACAAGTACACCTACAACAACGGGCATTTGGCGATGGCGGACACCCATGCCGCCGCCTTGAACTTCCTCAATGCGTTGGAGCGTATCCCGGCGATTATCAAGCAGTACGAGGAAAAGAACGAGGTGCTGGAGCGTGAGATACCGCAGTTGCAGGAGATAGCGGGCAAGACGTGGAAGAAGGAGGAGGAACTGAAACAACTGAAATCCGAACTTTCCGCTCTTGACCGCAAGATACAGTTGGAACTGGCTCCTAAACAAGAGCCAGTACTGGAAGAAGACGGAAAGGAAAAGAATCCCAGAAAGAAAGTCTCCATGCCGGGGTATCTCATGAAATCGTCCCGACTCCGCCATCAGACAGGCACACTTGGCAGATCCGTCCGGAAATGCAAACGGAGGCACCTTTACCGCAGGTAAAGAAAGTGAGGATTTGAGGCGCTTGGATAAAAACAGTTAAGGGGCATACGGGAGGACAACCGTATGTCCCCGGCTCACTTATATTTTATCAGCAAAAAAACGATTATTATGGCAACAATAAAAATCAAGTTCAGGTCCTCTTCGGTCGCAGGCAAAGAGGGCACGTTATGTTATCAAGTGATACACGGGCGGCAGACCCGCCTGATTAGTACGGGGTATAAATTGCACCTTTATGAATGGGACAAGGAAGCGGGCAAAATCCGCAGCGTGAAAGGCAATCCGGACCGGGAACGCTATCTGGAAGCCTTGCGTTTCCGTATGGAGGAAGACCAGAAACGGTTGAACGGCATTATCCGGAAGCTGGAACAGTCAGGGAAACTTTCTTCCGAGCAGATAGTCCTTGCCTATCACAGTCCGGAAGGACATGACGACTGTTTCTTTGTCTATGCCCGGAAAGTCATCGACCAGACCAAACGCATGGGGAAAGAGCGGACATCCGAAGTCTATGCCAGTTCACTCAACAGTTTCATCCGTTTCCGGGGCGAAGCGGGAGATGTACCTTTGGATGCGATGGATTCCGTCATGATGATGGAATACGAGGCTTACCTGAAGCAGAACGGGAAATGCCCGAATACGGTATCTTTTTACTTGCGCAATCTGCGTACCTTATATAATAGGGCATCGGAGGAAGGATTGGTGGAAAACCGCAGTCCGTTCCGCCATGTCCATACGGGAGTTGAGAAGACGGTCAAAAGGGGCGTATCCTCAGAAATCATCGGACGGATCAAGAATCTGGATTTGGAATTATATCCGGCCTTGGCTTTCGCCCGGAACCTGTTCCTGCTCTGCTTTTTATCTTCGCGGCATGTCTTTCGTGGACTTGGCTTTCTTGAAAAAGAAAGATTTGCAAAACGGCGTGCTTGTCTATCGGCGGCACAAGACCGACCAACAGCTTTGCATCAAATGGGAGCAGCCCATGCAGGAAATTGTCCGGAAATACACAAATCCGGATTCTCCTTACCTTCTTCCCATCATCAAGGTGCCGGGAGAAAAGGAAAGACGGCAATACCTGAATGCCTCGCATGTGATGAACAAGCGGTTGCAAAAGATTGGCCGGATGGTTGAATGTCCCATCAAGCTCACGTTTTATGTCGCAAGGCATGGGTGGGCCAGCATCGCCAAGAGTCAGAATGTGCCCGTGCCTGTCATCAGCGAGGCGTTAGGGCATGATTCGGAAGATACGACCCGCATCTATTTGGCCCTACTGGATTCTTCGGTGGTGGACAAAGCCAACAGCAAGGTCATCCGGTCTATTGGCAGATAAGAATGATTGGGTACCCCCAAACACATTTTGTAAGTTGAGAGATTCCCCTTGAACCTTTCCCGTTCAGGGGGATTTTTGTTGGACAAAGTGGTAAATCTCTCTTTAAGAGATGTTTCGCACGCCGCAAAATTACAAAAAATACTGCAATCCACACAGGATGAATCCTGAAAATTACGTTTTGGGCGAACCTTCCCACAGGATTTGTTCGACAAAAGAAGAAGAATTGTTTGACAAATAAAAGTGTATGAATTAACAAACTGTTTATTTTCAAATAAATAGCAGGTTGGATACATCTCTTAAAAGAGATGTACCGATTCAAGGCCTGAGAGCGCGATGTACATTCTGTAGTGGTAGCCTCATTAAAGGTACAGCTATCCTTTGTATATAAGCGGATTAGGGGGGGAATAAAATGCGAATCGACAAGAAAACCGTTGGGAAAAAGGCTTGGCGGTAGAAAGTGGATTTGTTCGACAAATCGGTGTATCTCTCCGTAAGAGATGTATTTCGCATGCAAAGTTACACACAATTGTTGGGAAAACGGTGATAAATACCAAAAAAGTTAAGAAATGAATAGTTTCAATACGTCCTTAAAAAGGATTTGTCGAACAGTTGTTTGACAAATTGTAATTATTACATTTTATACTTCATTGGATATCACCTAATTATCTCCAATTGCTAAACATGATACATCTCTTACGGAGAGATGTACCGATAATGTACATGATTTCGAGTCTACCAAAGTACGATTGAGGTCATGCCGAAATAAGATAATGATAGCATATATAATGCTGGGGAATTTCCCCGAACTTTTGGATAATACCGTTGTAACTACATGTGTTTCAATATATAATAAACACTTGGAGGAGTCGGAAATGTATCCCTTCACCAACTAAGGCGTAAGGCTATCCATTTATTATCATGGACGAAATACTACCTATAGAGGATAAACTGCACTGGTATGCCATGCGTGACCTCAAACGCAGACATGCCAAATTGCCCGCCTACAAGATGTTCGAGAACTTGAAGGTGCAGTGTTTCACTCCTATGGTGCATCGTTTGGTCGTAGTTGGTGGCAAGCGGGTGGATCAGGAAGTGCCTTTCATGCAGGACTTGCTTTTCGTGAAAGACACGAGGGAGCATCTTGATGCCATTGTGGGAGAGTACCCCCAAGCTTCAATACCGTTACAAGCTCGGTGTACAGCACACTCCTATCATCGTCCCTGTCGCAGATATGGAACGTTTCATCAAGGCGGTAGAAGCCAGTGATAATCCTAAGTTCTATTCCCCTGACGAGGTGACACCGGAGATGAGAAACCGGAAAATCCGCATCATCGGCGGGCAGTTGGACGGATATACGGGCACATTGGTGACCACACGTGGTTCGAAGACAAAAGGCTGCTTGTGGAACTGCCCACCTTGTTGGCTGCCTCCATAGAAGTAGAAGCGGAGTATATTCAGCTTATTCCATGAGGATATGAACCGATTGTAAATTTTTCCCCTAACAAACAGGAAAAATCAATCCCCTTGCGACCGAAAATTAATGCTATTATAAATTGATTTAATCACAATTTCAATGAACAGGTTCGGCATAGAGCTTGGCAAGTTGATGGAGAATCATCTGTCAGACATACTTTTCAGTGAGCGTTCCAATAGAGAGCATATTCATCTGTACCGTGTTGATAATTATTGGGTGGCATTCGAACGTTCTGCTTTTCACCTTTGTCACATCTATACGAAATCGGTTATTAATGCGATGAAAGTGTTTCGTGTGCCCCTCCCTATTGTTGTGACAAGTGTAGAGGACAGGGAAATGCCATTTGCCGTAGGTGACATGGAGTGTATGAAAAGAACATTTGTAGAAAGGATATACAAGACAGGAAAGCCAGTTGACGGCAAATCATTCAATGAATGGCACTACCAAAACACCATAGTATTTCAAGACACAGGCTATAGAAGGTCTTAAACAAAGAAAAAAATCAGGAATATGAGTATAAATAAAGTATTTTACATCTTGCTCATTGTCGCAAGTACAGTGACACTGGGCTCGTGCGGTTCTTCCAAGGAAGTAGTTTATTTCCAGGATTTGAGACCCGGGGAAACAGAAATCAAGTTGCCTGAAGTGAAAGCCATTACAGTCCGACCGGAGGATAAGATTTCCATTATCGTCAACAGCCGTGACCCCCAGTTGACGGACTTGTTCAACCTGCCTTATGTGTCCAGGCAATTGGGTCAGTCTTTAAGGACAAATGGCGTGACGGCTTCAAGCAATCAAGGAGTATCCGCTTATACCGTAGATGCCAACGGTAAGATAGATTTTCCTGTACTTGGCAAGATACACGTGGCCGGAATGAAGCGGGAAGAAATCGCCGAATGTATCAAGAACGAATTGATAAAGGAGAATTTGGTGAAAGACCCTGTCGTGACCGTGGAATTTGCCAACCTCTGCATATCCGTGTTGGGTGAGGTGAACAATCCGGGGCGTTTCAGCATTGACCGGGACAGGCTGACCATACTCGATGCACTCAGCATGGCAGGCGACCTGACCATCTACGGAAACCGTTCCAAGGTGATGGTGTTACGGCAAGAAGGGGATGTGCAACGGGTGTACGGACTGAACCTCACTTCCGGCGAACACATCTATTCTTCACCCGCCTATTATCTGCAACAGAATGACGTGGTGTATGTGGAACCCAATGAAGTGAAAGCCCGTCAATCTACCGTCAACGGCAACAACGTGCGTTCCACCTCGTTCTGGATTTCGCTGGCATCGTTGCTGACTTCTGTGGCCATCCTCATTTTTAATTAATCACGTCCAATCTAAATATTGTATATCGTGGCAACTCAAAACAATATATCAAACCTAAACAGAAGGAACTTGCGGAGAAGATAGGCGTTTCCGCTTCCCAGTTGAGCCGCATTGTCAGCGGCGAAACGAGAACGGTCAGCAGTGATATTCTCATAGGCGTGGCAAAGGAATTTAAGGTATCGACAGACTACATACTGGGCTTGTCCACCGTGAGTGTCCGTAAAAGCTACGATATTTCTGAATTAGGCTTGTCCGAGGGAGCCGTGAGGGGGCTCGTGACGGGTGCTGTTGATGTGCAAATCCTCAACCGCCTGTTGGAACACAGGAATTTTCCTAAGCTGATAGATTTGATACGGATTTATTTTCAGGACACAGCGGCAAAAGGCATAACAGCAAGAAACCAGCTTATCGAGATAGCAACGGCTTCCCTGTCCGACCTGACGAAAGAACACCCGGAACACCGGGCGGAAGCAAAGCAGGATTTACAGCTTTTGAACGCCCAGAAGATGGGGAACATGAAGCGGAGATTGAGAAAATCAAAAATGTGTTCCTTACTATCCTGCGGGATATTAAGAAAGACATTGACAACGGGGAACAGCCGGGAGAAGCTGTGACCGCCGCGATGTTCCAAGCCATGCGGGACGCATTGGCGGAACAGAAGCAAAACCCGCTTTCCATTGACGATGTAGCGGCGATGGTTGCCGGACAGATCGGACAGCTTACGCTGATGGATGAAGAAACTGCCGACCTGTTCAAGCAGTTGGCAAAAAAGATGATGAAAGGAATAGAATAATAGCCTGTTATTCGAGATAATAATATGCCATTAGTAAAGCATGACTACCCTGTTTTAGAGTACGATACCGCATCAAAAGCTGTTTTTCAGCCGGGAAATGGGAAAAATGTTTTCCTGCAAAAGCAGTGTTTGCTTTTTTAGGAGACGAGGTTGAAAATTATGCACATACCCATGATGGAATACAGATAGATGAATTTGAAAGTGCAACAAGACGATATCCTATTTATGAATGTCTTTATAATCAGGAGAAAATATGTCTATGTCCGGCTCCTGTGGGAAGTGCTGCTGCCGTCCAAGTTTTAGAATATTTAATTGCAGGGGGTGTAACAAAGATTATTTCCGTCGGCTCCTGCGGCGTATTGGAAGACATCCCGGAAAATAGATTTTTGATACCTGTTTCTGCATTGAGAGATGAGGGAACATCTTACCATTATCTTCCTCCCTCCCGAGAAGTAGAGATTTCAAAGGCTGGTATAAATGCGATTGAATCTGCTTTAAGCCAAAAGAATATACCATATTGGGAAGTTAAAACATGGACAACAGACGGTTTTTATCGAGAAACAGTAGAAATGGTTCAGTATCGGAAAGAAGAGGGATGTCAAGTAGTAGAAATGGAATGTTCCGCATTGGCGGCGTGTGCAAAATTTAGAAAAGTTACATGGGCTATGCTGCTTTTTTTCAGCCGATACTCTTGCAGACCCTCATAAATACCAAGAAAGAGAATGGGGAAAAACAAGTATATCCATAGCCTTAGAATTAGCCTTAGACGCTGTTTTATCAGTTGTTGAGGAGTAAAAATAAATACATATAGGAGTTACAATGAATATAAATGAATTTCCACAACAAGTAAATCAAGTTATTTCAATAGCAGAAACCATATTACAAGGTCAAATATTGGGGATATATTTATATGGTTCAGCAACAATGAATGGGCTGCGTCCAGATAGTGATATAGATATACTGATAATTACTAAACAAGAATTGAGTAATTCAATCAGAGCAGATCTAACAAAGCAATTATTGAAAATTTCTGGCTCCGTAGGCTGTATTGAAAAAAGACCTTTAGAGGTAACTATTATCAATCAATCTGATATTGTTCCGTTGCAATTTCCGCCAAAATGTCAGTATATGTATGGTGAATGGCTAAGGGGAGAGATGGAAGCAGGAGAATATCCGCAAGCCTGCAATGACCCAGATATAATGATTTTATTATGGCAAGCAAGAAAAAATAGCATAACTTTGAAGGGGGCGGAAAGCAAAGAGCTTATTCCCGCTATCCCATTTCACGAAATTAAAAAGCAATTCGGTTTTCTTTACCTGGTTTGATTTCCAGCTTTAAGGGTGATGAAAGAAATGTGTTATTAACCTTATCACGAATGTGGTTTACTTTAGTAACAGAAGAAATCACGACAAAAGATGTTGCCGCAAAATGGGTAATTTTAAAATTGCCGGAGAGATTTCCCCCCCTGCTAACAACGGCAAAGGAAGCTTATTTGGGAAATTTGTCTGATGAATGGGAGACAGTAGAAAAGGAAGCGATGGCACTTGTAGAATATATGAAAAAACAAATTGAGGAATTACTTAGAACAGAGTAGCAAAGTTAGCGGGGCCAATCAACGGTCAAGATGAACGGCGCATAAATGCGCCGCCGTTGACAGTCCCGCCCGTCTTTGCTGATGGGCAATCAAGGCGGGAAAGCCCTAAAATGGCTTCCCGCCCATTTCAATCTTGAGAGAAGAAACGCTCCAAAATCAGAAAGAGAGCGGTAAATCTGAATTGCGAGGGAGAATGTAGATGAATCAAGGAAGAATTATTGTGATTACAGGTTCGCCGGGAACAGGAAAGACAACAACTGCGTCGATTGTCGCAAAAGAATCGAACATGGATAAATCTGTGCATATGCACACAGACGACTTTTTTTTCATTATTTAAGCAAAGGAGCAATACCGCCGCATTTACCAGAGTCCAACGAACAAAATTTAGTTGTCATTGAAGCCTTTTAGAAGCTGCAAAGCGCTATGCCCGCGGCGGATATGATGTAATTGTAGATGGAATTGTCGGGCCGTGGTTTTTAGAACCATGGAGAGCCCTTGTTCGAGAAGATTATGAAGTACACTATATTGTTTTAAGAGCCAGTAAAGAAGAAACTATGAAACGAGCTGTGGAACGTTCAAAATTAGACAGAAAAACAAATGTTGAATTAGTAGAAACAATGTGGGAGCAATTTTGTAATTTGGGGATATATGAATCGAATGTTATAGAAACGACAACCTATTCTATCCAAGAGGCTGTTTTTGCAGTAAAAGAAAAAATCGCAAGTAGGGCAGCGTTGTTGTCTTAGATTTTTTTGCTTTTTTTGTGGTATATTATCCTCAGACAGAGCTAAAGGAGAGAGCGGAACATGAAAAGCGATTATTCAAAAGAAAGCATCACAGAGTTTTTAAGCCGAAAGTACGGTGAGGATATAAGGCTTTTTCCGATAAAAAGAAGGGCAGGAGTCACAGGCGTATTGGTTTTCGCGTGGCGGCAGAGAATATGTCGTGCGCATAAATTCAAATATGGAAGGCTTCAAAAAAGACAAATACGCCTATGAGCACTTCCGCTCGGATAGAGTTCCTATTCCAGAGGTTGTTGAAACAGGCAACTTTGACGGCACGCACTACTTCTGCATCAGCGTAAAAGCGGACGGGATTACATATGAGGACTCCGATGAAGAAACGGTTGTGCGACTGCTCGGCGATATTACGGATGTAACCGAAGCAATATCGCGAACCGATATATCAGGCACTTCCGGCTGCGGCGTGTTTGACAGCGATACGGGAAACGCTCCGTTTTACAGCTGGAGAGAATATCTTGCGGAGGTATTCGAGAGAGACTGGACGGCGGTAAGCAGGAGCTATGTTAACCTCTCACTCATCGACGAGCTTCTCGCGGCATATCGTGAGCTTATATCTTATTGCCCGGAAGAAAGAGCGCTGTTCCACGGGGATTTCGGCTCGAATAATGTTATCGTAGGCAAAAAAATCGAGGATAAGTGGCGTTATAGACTGGGACTGCGCGGCTTACGGGGACTTTCTTTACGACATCGCGACCGCGTATTTTTGGCGGACATGGCTCATGTGCATGGAAAAACTGCGGCGTATTGGGAGAGAAAATACTCTCACCTGCCGAGATATACCGAGCGAATTTTATGCTATGAGCTGAGGATAGCGCTGACGGAAATATACGAAAACGCTGTCGAAAACGATACTGAGACAACAGAGTGGCTTCAAAACAGGTGCCGCGAGATTTTGAGAGAATACAGACAAAGAAAGGCATGATAAAATGAGAATACTGTTCACAGGCTTTGACCCGTTCGGGGAGAGAAAATCAATCCTGCGGGAGAAGCCGTAAAAATGATGAAAAACGAAATACAAGGCGCGGAAATTTTAAAGCTCGAAGTGCCGACGGTGTTTGGAAAGGCAGGAGAGGTTCTTAAAAAGCGGTGGAGCAATACAGACCCGACGCGGTGGTGTGCGTAGGTCAAGCCGGAGGGAGAGCCGCCATTACTCCCGAGATGATAGCCGTGAACATAATGGACGCGCGCATTCCCGACAACGCCGGAAACAAGCCGTGCCACGAGCTTATAATAAAAGAGGGAAGAGAAGCGTATTTTTCCTCACTTCCGGTGAAGGATATCGAGAAAAATCTAAATGATAACGGAATTCCGTCGTCGGTATCGTATGGAGCGGACAACGAGTAAAGAGTGACCTTGTGGAGGTAAAATATAGATGAATCAAGGTAGAATTATTGTAATCACAGGTGCGCCGGGGACAGGAAAAACTACAACGGCATCTGCTGTTGCAAAAGAATCAGATTTGGAAAAGTCTGTGCATATGCACACAGATGACTTTTATCATTATTTGAGTAAAGGGGCAATACCACCGCATTTGCCAGAATCAAATGAGCAAAATTTGATTGTCATTGAAGCGTTTTTAGAAGCTGCGAAGCGATATGCTCGTGGTGGTTCTGATGTAATTGTTGACGATATTATCGGACCGTGGTTTTTAAAGCCGTGGCAAAGTCTTGTTCGGGAACATTATGAGGTGCATTATATTATTTTAAGGGCAAGTAAGGAAGAAACCTGAAGCGAGCTGTTGAACGCTCAAAGTTAGACCGAAAAACAAATATCGAATTGGTAGAAACAATGTGGGAGCAATTTTGCAATCTGGGAATATATGAATCGAATGTTGTAGATACGACCAATTATTCCATTCAAGAAACTGTTTCCGCAGTACAAGAAAAAATCGCAAGTAGGGCAGCATTGTTGTCTTAGATTGTTTTGGTGCAATTCCCATTTATCGAGCAGATGAAGTTGGGGAGCCGCCTGGAGGCGGCGGTGCCGAAGGATAAAATAGGAGATGTTAAGGTTATGAATAATGAATACGATAATGAGAAGTTTTTTGAAGAATATGCAAAGATGTCCCGCAGTAAAGAGGGGTTAAAAGCTGCTGGTGAATGGCATCAATTAAAACCTTTGTTTCCTTCGTTAGAAGGAAAATCTGTTCTTGACTTGGGGTGCGGATATGGCTGGCACTGCAAGTTCGCAGAAGAACAAGGAGCTACAAAAATATTAGGGATCGATTTAAGTAAGAAAATGATTGAGGAAGCCCAAAAGCGCAATTCAGGAAATCAAATTGAATATCGTATTAGCGGATTAGAGGAATATGACTATCCAGAAAATGAATGGGATTGTGTTATATCTAATTTAGCTCTGCACTATATAGAGGACATAGTGGAAATATTTCAAAAAGTGTATAGGACATTAAAACCAGGTGGAATTTTTCTTTTTTAATATCGAACACCCTGTTTTTACCGCAGGAGTTGGGCAGGATTGGATTTATACAGATGATGGGAAACCGCAATATTGGGCGATTGATAATTACTTTATAACAGGAGAACGAAATACACATTTTTAGGATGTGATGTAGTAAAACAACATCACACACTTACACAGATTATAATGGGATTGCTGAACAATGGGTTTGAGCTTAAAGTTGTAGAGGAAGCAGACTTTTTAGAAGAATTTGATCCACGCTATAACGAAGAAGGTGTATCAGAACTTGATGAACAATTTGAGCGGTTGCCAGACGGACACGAAGCAAAACGCAGTTACTATTTAGGCTTCCGACAAGCACAAAGTGAAGCAAGACCAAACATTGTTATTAGTCTATTGAAGTTAAATTAGATGCTAAAAATTTGTAATTAAGAAGGAGTGATTACATGAACAAAAATATAAAATATTCTCAAAACAAAACTTTTTAACGAGTGAAAAAGTACTCAACCAAATAATAAAACAATTGAATTTAAAAGAAACCGATACCGTTTACGAAATTGGAACAGGTAAAGGGCATTTAACGACGAAACTGGCTAAAATAAGTAAACAGGTAACGTCTATTGAATTAGACAGTCATCTATTCAACTTATCGTCAGAAAAATTAAAACTGAATACTCGTGTCACTTTAATTCACCAAGATATTCTACAGTTTCAATTCCCTAACAAACAGAGGTATAAAATTGTTGGGAATATTCCTTACCATTTAAGCACACAAATTATTAAAAAGTGGTTTTTGAAAGCCATGCGTCTGACATCTATCTGATTGTTGAAGAAGGATTCTACAAGGGTACCTTGGATATTCACCGAACACTAGGGTTGCTCTTGCACACTCAAGTCTCGATTCAGCAATTGCTTAAGCTGCCAGCGGAATGCTTTCATCCTAAACCAAAAGTAAACAGTGTCTTAATAAAACTTACCCGCCATACCACAGATGTTCCAGATAAATATTGGAAGCTATATACGTACTTTGTTTCAAAATGGGTCAATCGAGAATATCGTCAACTGTTTACTAAAAATCAGTTTCATCAAGCAATGAAACACGCCAAAGTAAACAATTTAAGTACCGTTACTTATGAGCAAGTATTGTCTATTTTTAATAGTTATCTATTATTTAACGGGAGGAAATAATTCTATGAGTCGCTTTTTTAAATTTGGAAAGTTACACGTTACTAAAGGGAATGGAGATAAATTATTAGGTATACTACTGACAGCTTCCAAGGAGCTAAAGAGGTCCAGCGCCTACGGGGAATTTGTATCGATAAGGGGTACAAATTCCCACTAAGCGCTCGGGACCCCTTGTAGGAAAATGTCCTAAGTGTGGCAACAATATTGTATTAAAAAAATCGTTTTATGGTTGTTCAAATTATCCTGAATGTACCTTCACTTTAGCTGAACATTTTAGAAAGAAAAAACTCACCAAAACAAATGTAAAAGAATTACTAGAGGGAAAAGAAACCCTGGTAAAAGGAATCAAAACGAAAGATAGAAAGTCCTACAATGCCGTTGTAAAAATCGGAGAAAAGGGATATATTGATTTTATCTATGTATGAGAACGTATTTTTTGAAATGCTTGAGCGAATCATTCAATTAGAAAACGAAAAAGAATAGAATCACAAATCACAAGTGATTAATCACAAATCACTTGTGATTTGTGATTGTTGATGATAAAATAAGAGTAAGAAGAAATAGAAAGAAGTGAGTGGTTGTGGGAAATTTAGGCGCACAAAAAGCAAAACGAAATGATACACCAATCAGTGCAAAAAAAGATATTATGGGGGATAAGACGGTTCGTGTTCGTGCTGACTTGCACCATATTATAAAAATCGAAACAGCAAAGAATGGCGGAAACGTAAAAGAAGTTATGGATAAAGCCTTAGAAGAATATATTCGGAAATATTTACCTGACAAACTTTAAAAGGAGTGAAAATGAAATGGCAGTTACTTATGAAAAAACATTTGAAATAGAGATCATTAACGAATTATCGGCAAGCGTTTATAATCGAGTATTAAACTATGTTTTGAATCATGAATTAAATAAAAATGACTCTCAATTATTGGAAGTCAATTTATTAAACCAATTAAAGCTTGCAAAACGTGTAAATCTTTTTGATTATTCTTTAGAAGAATTACAAGCCGTTCATGAGTATTGGCGGTCAATGAATCGCTATTCAAAACAAGTTTTGAATAAAGAGAAAGTGGCTTAATATGGCAAATATAGTCAATTTTACTGACAAACAATTTGAAAATCGCTTAAATGATAATTTAGAAGAATTGGTTCAAGGAAAAAAAGCGGTTGAATCGCCAACCGCTTTTTTACTTGGTGGGCAACCAGGGTCAGGGAAAACGAGTTTGCGATCAGCAATTCTTGAAGAAACACAAGGGAATGTTATTGTCATTGATAAAGAGGGGTTAAAAGCTGCTGGTGAATGGCATCAATTAAAACCTTTGTTTCCTTCGTTAGAAGGAAAATCTGTTCTTGACTTGGGGTGCGGATATGGCTGGCACTGCAAGTTCGCAGAAGAACAAGGAGCTACAAAAATATTAGGGATCGATTTAAGTAAGAAAATGATTGAGGAAGCCCAAAAGCGCAATTCAGGAAATCAAATTGAATATCGTATTAGCGGATTAGAGGAATATGACTATCCAGAAAATGAATGGGATTGTGTTATATCTAATTTAGCTCTGCACTATATAGAGGACATAGTGGAAATATTTCAAAAAGTGTATAGGACATTAAAACCAGGTGGAATTTTTCTTTTTAATATCGAACACCCTGTTTTTACCGCAGGAGTTGGGCAGGATTGGATTTATACAGATGATGGGAAACCGCAATATTGGGCGATTGATAATTACTTTATAACAGGAGAACGAAATACACATTTTTTAGGATGTGATGTAGTAAAACAACATCACACACTTACACAGATTATAATGGGATTGCTGAACAATGGGTTTGAGCTTAAAGTTGTAGAGGAAGCAGAACCGCCTAAAGAGATGATGGATATTCCGGGTATGGAAGATGAACTTCGCCGCCCGATGATGTTACTTGTAAAGGCGATAGCGAAAAAATAATATCTCTATTAGGAAAACTGATATACCCCAATTTAGAGAATGGCATAGTAATTCCTAGTGATAAAGAGAAAATGATTGCACTGGCAAATAAATACATTGAAAAAAGAAAATGTAGATGCACTCATTCACGCCTGTACGGAGCTGCCACTTGCCATAACGCCCGAAGATGTTAATGTGCCAATCGTGAATACAACCCAAGTACATATCAATGCAATTTACCAATATGCAATTCGATAAAAATAGCAAAGCCAGCCGAGCCAGTCAACGGTCAAGATGAACGGCGCATTTCATGCGCCGCCGTTGACAGCCCCGCCCGTCTTTGCTAAAGGGTAATCAAGGCGGGAAAGCCCTAAAATGGCTTCACACCTATTTCAATAATTGGAGGAGATAAAAATGAGATCAGAAAAGGAAGTTTATGATATTGTTTTGAATTTTGCAAAAACAGACAAACGCATTCGCATGGTTACTTTGGAAGGATCTAGAACAAATACAAATATTCCGCCTGATGATTTTCAGGATTTTGATATTACTTTTTTTGTTACGGATATGGACAGCTTCACAAGTGATGATAAATGGCTAGATATATTTGGTGAAAGGTTGATTCTGCAAAAGCCGGAAGATATGGAATTATTTCCAGCTGTAGAAAAGGGATTTTCATATTTAATGCTGTTTACTGATGATGTTAAGATAGATTTAACTTTGCTGCCGCTGGAACTGATAGACGAGTATTTTACATGGGATAAACTGGTAAAGTTACTGTTGGATAAAGACAACCGTATCGTAAAGCCGCCAATACCAACGGATATAGACTACCACTTGCAGAAGCCTACTCAAAGAATGTTTGACGATTGCTGTAATGAATTTTGGAATACTACAACATATGTAGTAAAGGGCTTATGCCGCAAAGAAATTCTTTTTGCTATTGACCATATGAATGATATAGTACGAAAAGAATTGCTTCGCATGATTTCCTGGCTGATTGGTATCAAACAGGGATTTCATTTCAGTTTGGGAAAAAACTATAAATTTATGAAGCAATATGTCCCAGAGGAATTGTGGGAACGACTTATGTCCACTTATAATATGGATTCCTATCCCCATATGTGGGAATCCTTTGAACAATGTATGGCATTGTTCCGGGATGCCAGTTGGATTACCAGTATCCACTATATGATGAAAAAATCAGTAATTATGTGATTCGGCAAAAGAAAAAATATGGCATTGAAGATGATAACAAATAAAATTTTTTCAATCGAAAAATTTATTTTGATTATTCAATTTTGAAAAACTGAATACCTCAAAATCAGAAAGAGCGCGGACAAGCACTTTGAGGGATTGGCCGCCTTGTCCACCCATCCAGCGGGGCGGCGGGCGGCGGTCAAGGCCGGGTGTAACCCCGTTCATTTCAGCCTTGACGGTTGCCCGCTGTCCTGCTACTTTTCCGGGAGTGTGGCCACAACTTCGGGACACTTTGTCCACAAGTCGGAGCGTAGGACGAGGGACGGGGCTTTCATATACCTGCCGCCGTTCTCTGAAAACAGGCCGATTTTTGCTCATTCCCATTCGCAAAAATTCAGCCTGTTTTCCTGCCGGGCAAACGGGGTGCAAGAAGCACCGCACCCCGTTTCCTCTGTCAGCCACGCCAGCAGGTATAACACACTACACTTTGCAAGCAAAGTCGTGTGCCAAAGGGGCACCTTGGAAACCCTAGACAACAAAACAGGCGGTATGCTGCCCTCTCCGGGAGCATACCGCCGTTTGTTGTCAGCAGCCCGTTTCACGGTCTGCGTGTAGTTCCTTGTAAACTGACCTAAGGTGGAAGCTAAAACAAAGTTTTATCATGAAGGATTATATTTGGACTAATGAAAGTGTGAATAAATGATTGGGAAAAATAAACCTTTCACCTCTTTTTCTGGTGAAAGACTGAAAGGCACTTTGTGCGAGTGTCGTTTCAATGTGAGCCATCTTAGAGTAAAATCAGGATGGCTCACATTGGGTTAAAAGGATGAAGAGAAACTTGCGTTTCGTAGAAAATGTGGTAAAAGGTATCAGATGAAAGATGACCGGGATATGAACTATGACATCAATTAACAATAAAACAATTACGAGCGTATATGAAAAATGAAAGCTTACGAGAGAATAAGCAAGAAACTGTTCATTTTGCTATTCATGCTGGTCTTTTTATGGGTATTCATCCATAATTGCACAGCCGTCCATACCCGCTGGTCAGGTAGATATATTTGTAGGGGCGGATTTCAACTACCGGGATTTGTTTCACAATGGGAAAATATATGAGATTTTGCTGAATCTGACTCCCGGTGTGAAATGGAACATGGGCAAGGGGTGGCAGGCGGCAGCACAGGCATTAGTGCCGGTGTATAACGACTATGGCGACCGATACAAGAAAGTACGGTTGAACATGGCGGTGTTATCTAAAGAGGCGCATTGGCGATCCCGGTGGTTCCTGAAAGCAAGCGGCGGCTTGTTCGGCAGGGAGCGGTATGGATTGGACTTGAAAGGGATGTATGTCGTAAACCGCTGGTTGGCATTGGAAGTGCAGGCTGGATTAACCGGCTATTGTTCAATGGCAGTGGACTGGGAAGCAAGTACCCCCAAACGGATTACCGCCTTGCTGGGCACCGATGTCTATCTGAACAAATGGAATACGCAGTTCCGCGCAAGGGGCGGACGTTTCCTCTATGAAGATTATGGAGCCATAGTTGAAGCCATGCGGCATTTCAACCACTGTACGGTCGGATTGTACGGCGAGTATAGCAACGAGGGCGGCAAGAATGCCGGTTTTAAGGTGGTGATGATGATACCGCCTTACAAGCGGAAACGGCGCACTGTCAATTTCCGTCCGGCTTCTAATTTCCGCCTGACATACAGTATGGAAGGTGACGCCTATGCCAACAAAATGTACACGACCGACCCGGAGGAGAACGAACGCGAGGGCTGGTTTGACCGCAATGCCCTGCAATGGGGCAGCAACACCATGAAGCCGGACTTCTCGGAAAAGGAAGGAGGGCGGAAATGAGAAGATTATTGATTGGCCTCCTTGTCGTGATGGGCTGCATTCCGATATTGAGGGCGCAAGAGTATTCGGGCGTTACCGGCATGATCCACGTGCCCACGGCGGAAATGGCGACAGAGGGAGAAGCCCGTATCGGTTTCTTCTTCCTGAATCAGGAATTTCTTCCTGACACCTACCAGTATGAAGGAGAGAAATTCAACACGACCAACCATTTTCTGGCCATCACCCCTTCCCTTGGATAGAAATAGCGTATGTCTGTACCATACTGAAGGGGATTGACAACGATGGCCATGTCGGACATAATAAGAAAGACCGGTACTTTCACCTGAAAGTGCGTCCGCTGAAAGAAGGCAAATGGTGGCCTGCAATTGCCATAGGCACCCAGGATCCCGGCAGCAAGGTGAACGAGTCCTATGCCGAAGGCAAATATCCGGTCAACGACTACTTCCAGAATTATTATATAGCCGCCAGCAAACACGTCATGTACAGGCGGAATGAATTTGGTTTTCATTTGACCTACCGCTATTTTACATCGGATTTCAATGCCAAATGGCGGGGCATAGCCGCCGGTATCACCTATCGCCCGTCCTTTGCCAGAAACCTTCGGGCAACGATAGAATATACCGGTGACGATATCAACATCGGCGCAGACTGTTTGTTGTGGAAACACCTCTTTTGCAGGCAACCTTGCAGAATGGGAAACATTTCACAGGTGGCCTGTTTTTCAAGTTAAACCTGTTGGGCAAGACCCACCCTGATTGAAGACACAAACAATACGGATATAACTACTAGAATACAGAATTTCAAAATAACCTAATTTAATCGTTTAATTATTTTTAGAAATGGAAAATCTTAGAAATCTATCAAGATGGGGAATGTTCGCATTCCTTAGTGTGGCTTTGTGCACCAGTTTCGTAGGGTGCAGTGACGATGATCCGGATTACAGCAACGTGACGCCGCCCACGGTGTCCGTATCGCACAGTATCAGCGGGCGTGTCACCGGCATGGACGGCAACGGCCTTTCGGCTACCGTGAGCATGAACGGCGAATCGACACAGACCGGCGCAGATGGCACGTTCACTTTTGACGATGTGGATGCCGGAAGTTATACCCTGACGGCTTCCGCTCCGGGGAAACAGTCCAAGGAAACAACCGTCACCGTTGCAGAAAGCGGAAGCGGAGCCAATGTCGTATGGAACGTGTCATTGCCCAATGAAGGCACGACCATTGAAGTAGCCGCCAACGGCGATACGGAGGCCAACGTGACTTCAGAGACCATCGAAGGCAATGACGAGGGCGCGGTCACAGTGGCTGTCACCGTACCCGAGACGGCGGAATTGCCTGCGGGAAGTTCCATCGTGGTTACCCCGCTTTACACGCTGGATGAAGCCGAAGCCAATACCCGTGCCACTTCCCGTGCTGCCGAAAGCGTCATGCTGATTGGTACAAGCGTGGCTTGCACCGATGCGAACGCCACGCTTTCAAGTCCCATCGAATTGGCTTACGATGTGGATGCGGAAGTGGCGCAATCCATCACGGGCAAGATTAATTTCCACGATTTATATGCAAGTTTTGGTTCCCAGCGTACAGATGTAGTATCGACAATAGTATGAACTATTAGGGAGTCAGAGTCAAAGAAATATCCTATCTTTCCGAAACTCTCTGTCTGACAAACTACAACTCCTTGCCCCGGACATGTGTATTCATCAATGACATCATCGCCTTTATCATCCCATATTAAATATATTTCATTATATGGCTCAAATATGTCCGCAGGATAAAATTCTGTATGAAATGTAGGATTACCATTATTGTCGAAAGAAACTATTTCCATACTGTAACCCCAGCAGGGCATATAATGCCGGCTGTAATATTTTATTACATAATAATCTTTCCCGCAATAATTAAATTGCCATACACCACAAACTAAACCTGTAAGGTCCGACCGCAAATTAGGTTTCCATTGCTTTTTACAACATTTCCATACAAATCTGTGAATTCTATATATGTTGCATAGTCATAACCTTGGCTAACTGTATCGACATCTCCACTGTAAAATCGGTATTTTCCATCCGGGGATAAATGAATCTGATGCGCAAAATCCGGCAAGAGTCCACTTTGACATACGAATCACATTTAGCATAAATTGCGTCTATTAAAGCACCATATTTTATTTGGGTGGCTGAATCTGGCCAAGTTAGTAACTCATGTGTAATATTGGAGGTCTTATTGGTCGCAGCTATTTGATGAATATTATCAGTATGTTGAGATTGTCTATTTGCACAACCAAACATAAGTAATACAGCAAATATAAATATGTAATTTTTCATCTTTTGTGATGTAATTTTGAAAATATCTGTTTATATAGCTTTTGAAAAAGATGTCACTTAATTTTCACTGTTTTTTCAATGGGTGTACTTTCTCCATCTTCCCATTCTACCGTTTGAACAATTACATATCCGGGCCTATTAGGGTCTGGTCTACAAACATCACTCGGTGGGTTCAAAGCGTCATAATCAAGTCGTAACAACTTTTTTCCATTGATTAGTACGTGATAATGAATAAACTGTATATCCACATATTCGGCTAATCGCTCTTTTATTGAATCCTATTTCATCTATACCGTCACCATTCAGATCTCCCTCATTGGTTAATCGTTCAATCTGAAATTTGGTTTCTATGGCAGGAATTGTTGGATTACTGAATGTTATATTATTGAGCTTCCCATCATCTACTTCATCAAGGCTGTAATATTCAGCAGGGTTTGATTCGCTGTAAGCATATTCGATCTTTCCATCACCGTTAAAATCCCCTTGTATAGTATCTCGTTCATAACTATCTCCTATAATCGAATCCATTTGCTCCATCAACTTGGTATTGGCTGTGATTACACTTGGTTGTGATCTATTTCCACACCCAAGCATTAGCAACACAATAAGTATAGATAGGTAATTTCTCATTTTTGGTTGTTGGATTTTGCGCAGTTAGATTATAAAATAGTAAGTGATATCATGCTCCGGGATACATCTCTTATTTCATTTTTGAAATGTTTTGTAATTGCCTCCTCAGATAATTTTCTCATCAAATCATCTGTATTAAGTGGCTTATTGCTAATAGATACGGAACCAGCCCTAATATTCTCTAAACTTATATGTCGATATACCAACTGTTGTGGCTGCCCATTATATGTTACTCGCGCAATCTCATATTCTCTAAAATCTGGTGCCCAGAAATCATCGGATTGTGCGATCTGAATAAGACTTTCCATTAATGCTTCATCTCTGGGAAATATAAAAATTGCAGTGTCCTCATAAATATGGGAAACGAAAGACCGATAAGATAATTTTCCGGTGACATTATTTTGAATAGGGTTTGCTCTTACTGTTTCTGTTTGGCCGAATATATCATCTTCGCTATCTCGAATATCAATGATTTTAAACTTCGGTCCATGACTAAAAAGACTATGATGCCTATATATCAATTGATCTTGTTGCCCATTAATATCAACGAAATCTATCTCGAAATTTTTAATATTAGGCAACCAAAGATCGTCCGATTGCGCCATTAATTCAAGAGCCTTTACTAATAGTAAATTCTTTGGAAATTGGAACAAAGTGGTCCCTACATAAATATGCCGAACAAATGTTTTGCCTAAAGCCTGATCGGAATCTGTACTTTCATTCCGAACAGGATTTGCCCTTACGATTTTAGTGTCCCCAAAGATAGCGTCTTTACAATCACGTATGTCTATAATTTTGTATTCTCGCATAAATTTATTAGCTCTATATTTTTCCTTTCCTCTCATTAATACCCGGAGAAGCAACCGTTAAATTATTCAAATATGGTTTATTTGATTAATCTGTTAATAGACATATGGAATGATAAAATATGTAGAAGAATCCTGTTACAATAAACTCATTGGAAGTGGCTGCAAATTTTCATATTCAATCATATATTCGGATCTTCATAAGAAAATGCCACTTTTACAACATTGTGATTTTCGGTAAAAATGCTACAAGATATCGGTTCATCGTCCTCATAATGTTTTGAAGCACAGGTGTAGCCAAAAAATTGTTTAGCCATCTCTATAATCATAGATGACTTGCAGTAGTTGAAAATAAGGTATGCAGAAAAAATGCGATGGCTACTCTTGTTTGGGGGGTCTGCCCGGATGTAGATTTTTGAGGTATAAAAATGCGATGGCTACCTTTCCCATCGTATGAATTAGCAGTCCGCAAGTAGAGCGGCACTTTGAAGCTCTTTGAATATTTGTTTTTTCGTTCAGCCAACTGAATAGCGCTTCAATGGGTTCCCTGACAGATGAAACGGCTTGAGAATAAATGTCATCAGCGGCCTTGCTTCTCTGCTTCTCTTCTTCAGGAGCCCCTTTGATTGACTTGACGGGAGCGTAGAACTCATTGGCCTTATCGCGTCTTTCCTGCTCCCAGTAGTCATTGCTTCGGTATATCTTGTCAGCGAAGATCTTCTTGTTGAAAAGATCCGGCATGCATTCGCTCTGGAAGAGACCTTCAGGTCATTCTCGGAGGCAGGAGAGAGCGCTATCTGGCACGGATGAGGAAGATGCCCTTTCCTGCGATATCCTACCATGTGAAGCTTTAGTCCATGATAGTACAGGTTCTTGGTGGAACAGTATCCTTTGTCAGCGATATCTCTGGCGACCTTGCCTGTACGGTTTCTTCCGCAGCATGTGATTATCGGCATCGAGTCAACAATCACGGTATCATCCTGACAGTCAGAAGGCCTGAACATCCTTAATAACTGCGAGGACAGTTCCCTAACAGCACCGGCCATCCTGTTGAGACGGTAATTGAATGTCTGATAGGACACCAGGTTCGGGAACCAGTCGCGCAAGTACTCTTTAGCGAAGTTGTGAATATCCTTGATGAGGGTGTACTTCTGCTCATGACCGACAAAGAAATAAATCGTGAGGATTTCCTCGTCGGAGAACAACGGTTTCGAATTATTGCTGTAAATCTGGAAAGCTCTTGTTTGTGCCTTATACAAAGGACTTTGGGAGAATTACCCGATTTTGAGGTAATGATTTGGCAACTGTGCCATTTACAACGTTTTGCCTTGATTTGCTTCTCAAGTAACTCATTTCTGCCGACAAAAATAATCAATCTTATTGTTTTTTCAATCATGTCATAAGAAAAATAGAAAACAGAAGATGATTTACTCGTATTATCGTTTCTACTTAGTTAAAATGTTTTCCACAAAGCATCTATGTTAGTTTCCAATGCAAATCTGCTCCCCAAACTTTATATGTTATATCTTTTATCTCTCTTGTTTCTTGTTTCCAATGTTTAGATTCTTGAGATTTTTGTTTTATATACTCTCTGTGTACTTCATCAGATATCAATATAGGACTATACTCGTATTTCTCTGTTATTCTCTTAAATGAAGAAATGTTACGGATATGAATATTTAAACCATTGACAGGAGAATAATCTAATTCACGTGCAAGCTGCTCCGCAGTTAGTTTTCTACTATCTTTAAACCATCCATTGCGTGGTTTGCACAAAAATGACGGAATTCCTAACGGGTCATAATAATAGAAATCCCCAGTTACATTATAAAATTCATCTTCAACTGTTTTTCCAGCAAAGTCAGTAAGCCGCGAAGCAAGGTTCGCTGGTTTACCAACCCATACCAATCCCTTGTTTTCTGTATTCTCGTTCCCTTTGCGTTCAATACCGACCTTTATTACTCGCATTTCTCCATAATCGATACCTATTCCACAATGAAAATCAACAGAGGTAAATATCTCATTAATTATTTGAGAAATGTGATTAATTGTAATAGCACAATTTACTGCATTAACAAAACAGTTACTAACAGGAAACACTACCATAACTCTGTCTCCTATGATGTTTCTCACATATCCATCATGTTCTCTTGCAGAATTCAGTACTCCCTTTGTGAATGCAGTATAAATTCGGCCCATTGTTTCTGTATCATGTTCACGGGTTAATTCTACTGAATTTCGAATATCAACAAATAAAACACAGGTTTCAATACACTTGCCTTTTTTAGCATCTCCACTTTCATATGTTAAATCGCAATCAGATAAGGAAGGTACTTTCGAAGATGTATTATACGTAAAACCTTTTGTATGAACATCATCTATCATATTCCTCACATCTGTTATAAAATCTTTTAATCCCATACATTATAGAGTTATAAGTTGAATAAATGAAATCAAAACAAGCAAAAATAGGAAGGAACAAAAAACACCTCACTGATTTTTTATGGTATTTGAATTTGTTATTACAAATGGACGAATTGATATATACTTGCGAATACAAATCGTTTAACATTGATTCTTCGGACTGATTTGCAATATCATTTTTAAATACATTAAAACTTCTGTTAGATATAGTGGTGAAATGCAACAGTGATTTTTCAGTCAATCCGGGCTGCTTAAATAAATTAGTGTCTATTGTTCCTTTTATAACTTGAAGCGAGTAAAAATAGAGAGGAAAATAAGGATAAACATTGCTGCCAGTATAAATAGTTGAACGGTGTTGATTATTGAAAATACACCATTTCCTGTTTCATAATAATTGTATATTGGTATGATTAGTTGTTGGTGTATAAAACTAATGTAATCAGAGGTACACAAAATAGTAAGTACAACACCTTCAATAGCCAATAAAATACTAGATTTCTGGTCGCAATTATTAATCCAACCATTTACTCTATCCAATCTCAAGGTTAATTCATCTTTTGTTATTCCCATAATTTCCAATTTTAGAGCAAAGGTACTACAAAAAACAACAACTACTGTAAGTGAATGGAATAAAGTGAAACAAAACGGACGAGCTAATTAATTAACCCGTCCGTTGATTGTTAATTTCTTATCTGCTCGAATAGTGTGAACTATGAGAGCGATGAGAACTGTGTGAACTATGCGAGCTATGGCTGCTGTGAGAACTGTGGCTTGCGAGTAATTTAAACTCGGCAGAGGACTGTTCCAACACCAATGTTTGCTCCTGCTGTTGCTCGATTTGAGTGTCGCTGTTAATTACCTTAGCAACAATCTTTTCGCTAACAGAGGAACAATAGCTTGCACCTGCAAGAATAGCCGAGACCGCAAAGAACAAAAGTTTCTTCATTGATACCTCCTTTTTTTAGTTAAACAATCTATTACTTAACACGATATATCAGATGATATATGTTCTACTTTCTTAATATGCGAACTATGAGCCTGTCTGTTGGATTCAAAAATCCTGCACATTGCCCCTTTAGCACACATCCGTCACATTTCTCTATGTATATGTCTTTCCAATCAGAAATAGACTGTTGTGCATAACAACGAATAGCTTCGGGAAGTACACATAATTGTGCATTGTAGATATAAGGTTTCATTCCTCTATCCGCAAGTAGTAGTACCGCTTCTCGTAACTCATTATTATAGTCATATGGGTCTATCCATAATTCTTCAAAGTTTTCTTTTGCCAATCCTGTTGTTTCCATTTGCATAAAAGCTACTTGCGCTACAAAAGGGAAATTATGGTAGATGAAATCTGCAAATTGAGGAAGCCGCTTATAAGTTTGCTTATGGACTACTATACGCAATCCAATGCGCTGATGGAATAATGCCAAATTATATAGTCCTTGAACAGTCTTATAAAATGTTTTTGCGCCTACAATGCGATTATGTTCTTCGGCTATATCTGAGAATAACGGAATGTCTATTTGCAAATCTTGATGTCTGCACTTGGCTAATTTCATTGCATATTCTTTATCCGCAAATTTTACTCCATTAGACAAAATGCTGATAGCTGTTTGAGGTAATTCCTTTTGATATGGTTTATCAATGTAAAAAGATTATCCCCAATAAGAGTTGGCTCTCCTCCTGTTATACCAATCTCTTGTGTATGTTTGTCAAATAGAGATATGAGTTGTAAGTTAAAAGGAGTTTTATCTTTCTCCTGTAAAATAGGAGGTTGTGGGCACATAATACAGCGATGGTTACAGCGTTCTGTTGCCATCAGCGCATTGTGATTAGAATTTATCTCGTACACAAAAATGATTTCACCTTTTTTATTGATAACAACCACATCTCCCTCGTTAAAACTTTCAACACTGTTTACAATGCAATAAGGTTTGTCTTTAGTGGAGAATGTTGTTTTCTCCGTAATTGTAGCCAAATAACCTAAAGCTGGCTTGTCGCTGTCTTTACAAACCAGTATATCGTTGGAACGACCAAATAAATTCTTTTTGCCAAAGGTAATGCGTCCAACTATGTCATCTCCAATATTGTATGAAGTACCTTGAATCTGTTTCATAATGCAATCAATTTAACCAAGACCAAAAATTCTATTTATTTCAGGGTCATGCTTTTGCAATAACTCAAACAAGTAGTGTATAATGGCTTTTGTTTTCTTACACATTTCATTTGTGGGTCTAAAGCCTACCATATCGCCTTGCTCTGACATATTACGAACAGGGTCTGCACCACAATAAGGTTGGAAAACACATTCAGCACAGACAGGTAGGCATTCATTACAGGCAGAAGCAATAATATGGTGTAACAACTCTCCATTAAACATTTCCTGATAAGTGTTTTCGTTTACATTACCCAATCTGAAATAGTAATTTTTGAAGCGAGCCATCATTCGTGCTTCATCCGAAACATACACATTGCCGTCATAATCATAAATTGCCCCTGCAATACCTACTCCTGCCGGAGATTGCAAATCAACAAAACCTGTCGCAAATGGGGTTAGCATTCTTTTTTAGCAACAATGCGGCAAAACCCTCAACAAAGAAAGTTCCTTGTTTATTCAGTTCTATTATATAATCCAGTCCTTCCTTGTAGTTTGCTATAAATTCTTCCACAGGATAAGCTATCTTGTCCTTATATTGCTTTTGCGAATCCATAAGGATTGAGAGAACGTAGGAATATATTATTGAATCCCAATCTGATGTATTCATCTATAATTTCCTTGAAACGTCCTAAACTATATTTGGAAGTAGTCATTAGTGCAGAAACACATTCATTATCTCCCCATATATTCCTTATCATGGCAAGATTCTTCTCAAAAATGGCATGATGATCTAAATCCTTATTTTGCAAAGGACGGTTCATATCGTGTAAATCTTTAGGCCCATCAAGAGAAGTGGAAATCATACATTTATGTTTCTTCAAGTACCTCACCATATCTTCGTTTAGTAGAGTAAAGGTTTGTACAGATTACAAAATCCAATTCTCTTTTCTTAATCAGGTTTTGCCACTCGGCTTCTTCGATGATATACTTTACCATATCGAAGTCTGTTGATGGGTCCCCGCCTTGAAACTCTATTTTGACACAAGGTGATGGAGATTGGAATATGGTTTTTACCACATTCTTTGCCGTCTTTTTCGTCATATCTGCAGAATGGTCGTCTATGTTCTTACGGGCAACTTGACAATAGATGCAACTTGAATTACAACGTAGCGTTGGCACAATCATGTGCAACGAAGTGAAATCACGCAAAATGCTTTTCTTCGTTCTAAACTTGGTAGCCAACATCTGTATAACATCTTCAACCTTGTCAGTTGTTGCTATTTGTTTGGAAGCAAGGTCATAGAATAAATCACTATGTTCGTCTAACTCGCCATTAACAAAAGCGTGGAAATCATCATTTGACAGGAATATGTATTCTCCAACTTCATTTGTCAGGAGATACTGATTGTCATTGAATTGTTCAAAGCGAAACGGAAGTAACTGATAAGCCATAATACGTCATTTTGTTACAGGTTTGAATGCTTCTTGAACTATCATATCACGAATATGCCCAAACTGTGCATTTGTATTATAGCGAATCTGTTGGTCTATTAATTCATTGCAAAATTGTTTAGGAACATCTTCCGTTATCTTACCATTATCCTTTGATTCAAAGCATACATTTACAAGAGAATGATTACTTGTATCCGTTTGCTGGTGGATATAAAACAGATGGGAAAATTTATAGATAGCAGCTGTTATGACTTCTTTGGCATACAAGCTCGTATCTACTGAAACTTGAAACTTATCTGCTGCAAGTTCTACAATAGGAAATTTAATCTCTGCCATAATCGTACATATGTCTTTGGCAGCCCTCAAAGACCCTTTATTGATGCACGAAGCGTGAACTGCAATGCAACTATGTCTTTAATGGAGGTCCTGAGAAAACCTTTACGAACAGATATAGTAATAGCAGCCCACGCTATAGCGTGAGAACCACTATGCTATCCTTGTTCGTAATTAGAAATTTCTCAGGTTTCCATTAACAAGATAAGCATAACGCTTCTTCTTTTTTTCGTATGTCTTGGAAAGGATTGCTCCAATAAATGCAAAAGTACAAAAAATCCGTGATAATTTAATTTATATCACGGACTTTATTTTGATTTACAATCTAATATCTCGATTTTGTTTCCTTTGTAGGTGCTCCCAATGCTTGCATAAACTCGTCTTTCTTTCGTCTGAACCAACTGATGTGTGAAACACCGTCTATGTTGAGATTGAAATTGCCATCCTTATCCTCTTTTTAGTGAACATATCGTTTTGTCTGCCCTAAAATGTTGGTTAAACTCACGAGAATACAGTTCGCCTTTAATGGAGACATCTTTGAATGTGCATAGTTTCCTAATAACGGCATCGCCAAAGTTCAGCGTATCACGCAAGAATTTAATGGTCGGCATCAGTTTTTCCACATAAGGGAAGTAGTGTTTGACAAAATCCACAAATTCGAACAACTTGCGGTGCTGTTGCTCGTAAGCGTTTCTTATCTCCTGTATCTGTTTGGCTTGTTGCCGTTCCCGTTGTCGGGCTTCGTCTTCAAGTTCAAGGATGCGGTCTTGCAAGTCCTCGTTCCTGCGTTCCAACGATTTCATCTTACCACTTCCGAAAAGAGAACCCACACTGCTCGCAAGGGCGGTTGCCGTATCGGTGGCTGCGCTTTTGAGCTTGTCGGTACGGATTTCCGCTTTTACCTGTTTCAGTTCCTCCTGCGCTTCGGTCTTCTTCTCCTGCAACAGTCTGGTTTCGGTTTCAAGGGTTTCATTTTTCTTTTTCAAGTCCCGATAATACTGCATGGTGGTAGTGTGCCGTGCTTCCGAGCCTCGCACCCCACGTTGCAATCCGTATTTCGCCATTACCCTTGCGTAATTGTCATGGTAGGCGACCAAGGTCTGACGATTGAACAGGTCATCGGCACACAAACGGACGGAATTTGTTTTCTTGCGGTACTTGCGCTTGCCGTCAGCCTGTTCTTTCTTGGCTTTGCGCCTTTCACCCGTCACTATAGGGACAACAGCTGCATGGATGTGCGGTGTCTTCTCGTCCATGTGCAGATGTGCGGCAACCACGTTATCTTTGCCGAATGTGGCTTGAAGCCATTGGATGCTGTCGTTGCACCATTCATCAAGCTTTCCTTTTTCCTGTATGTTTATCATGTCCTCGTGCGTGCCCGACAAAACTACCCGAACAACACGGACTTGGTCATGCGTGATTTTCCGTTTGATGCCTGCCGTGTTCAGCCTGTGGGCAATCGCTTCATCCCTGCCGTGAACGCCATCGGGGGTATTCGACAAGCACCCTGTTCAGATGTGTTCTTGTCGGGTCTGCGTTTTTAGGTATTATCTTTCTCTCTATATGGTCGGACTGAGTGGTGTCCGATGTGCCTTTTGCTTTTTTATGTCCAGTGAAAAATATCCCATATCATTTCTATTTTTGTGGTTATCATACTTGTTTTCTCTCTGCCTGTGGCATTGGCTCACAGGGTTTCAAAGGGATTTCCCTTTGGCTCGATAGGGTGTTTTTAGCGTTACGGAGTAATGCGTGAAGAAAACGCCCTATTGAGCTATGGTATTTCTGTCTAAATACCTTTTGGAAAGCGGACGCATGTTACAGATGAAATCCCCTTTTTTTTCGGTGGCTGCATCATCCGCCTTGCGGATTGGACTTGCTTCTTCTCCTTTATAGGCTCTGCCGATTGGGACAAGGGCTTACCGCACAGGTAGTCGTTCAAGTCCTTATACTCACGATAGTACAATGACTTGTCAAGCAGCCGTTCCCCGAACTTCTCTTTCAGCTTCTTGCAGGTGTTCCGTCCTGCCGTGTCGTTGTCAAGGAAACAGCCGATTTGGGTGTAGGTCGCCAATATGCTTTCCGCTTTCGTGCAAGATTGGAAACGGAGTTCAGTATGACATAGTCCTGTGTGTCCAATCGTGGGTATTGCGGATTGTTTCTTACTCGGATAGTAAGGAATGAGAGGTAATCCATGAAACCCTCGAACAGGTAACACATACGTCGTTGCCCGCCCTGCTGTCGGATATGGGTGATGTCCTTCGGGGCGACACATCCCTTGAAGTATCTGTTACGCACTTCATATCCTCCTGCCATGTTCGGAAAGCCGATGGCGAAATAGGGCTTGTCGGCATTCATAAACCGAAGTTCCCTGCATTCCCTTTTGGCGAGTTCGGTGTTTATCCCCTTTCTTGCAGATAGGCGATGAGTGCGGAAGAAGACAACTCGCCAACCCTTAATCCCTGATAAGTCCGGTTGGCGGAATGCTGCTTGTCAAAAGAAAACGATGCAGGACGGATATATGGCGTCCGCTCCTCTATGCGTTTCAACAGATAGGCTACATCTTCCGAACGGTAGAGTTCCGCTGCCAATGCGATGATGTTTCCGCCTTTGCCGATGCCGAAGTCGTACCATTTCTCAAGCTCGGTGTTTACCTTGAACGATGCGTCCGTTTCTTCCCGCAGCGGTGATTTATACCATAGGTTCTTGCCTTGCTGTTTTACAGGCGTATAGCCCAGACTTTGCAGATAGTCTGCCAGTTTGATTTTCTTTTACATCTTGGATTGTCATATAACATACGGTTTTGAAGTTGATGAAAATTTGTTGATTTGATGAATTGCCGATGTAATATGTTTATATACAGACCTGTAGTATCTCAACATCTTCTCAACAAACCACTCGCCAAAAAGAGAAATCCACAAACGGGTGTCGGTGGGCTCTCAACTTTCTTTTGACTTGTTGAGATTTTGTTGAGAATGTATATCGTTTATAATCAGTGTATTTACACCCATATTCAACAATTCAACAGAAAAAACGTGTTACAAGGATTCAAGTTGATCCCTTGTGACGGTGTAGAAGCGTCACACCCTCCTTATCGGCTCATAGTGACAACTTCTGTTGTAATTGCCCTGATAAGTGGTGTAGGTAAGCCCGTTTGGTGCAGGTGCTAGTTTCCAGCACTCCTGCACCACCTTACGCACTTGGTGCTTTTCCGCCTTTACCTGCGAGTGCACCAGCAGTACGACAAGGTCGTTAAGGCAGAATGAAACGCTATCCACATCCATTGCAACCATAATGTCAAGCAGCAGTTCCGACATCTCTATCTCCAGCCGATTGCGGTTGCTACGGATAATCTTCTGCAAGGCTTCTGTATGTATCAGTTTCGGATTGAACCACATACGGCTCTCTTTTCGGTGGATAGATGTCTGTGTTGCAAATGGTATAGGAAAGCAGGTATCTCCGCTTTCAGTTTCCGCAGGAAGTCGGTATCGTCCGACTGCAAACGGTTTATCTTACGTACCCAATAGCGTGTTTCCCCTACATCGATGATGACGGGCAGATACTCGTTGTTGGAACACAATACGAACTTGGCGAAGAACGCTATCTCGTCGCGGTCTTTGCCTTTGGCTTCCACCTTATAGGAGAGCGTAGTACTGAGGTTCTTTCAACCTCTCGCTGTCCTCCCTGCGGTTGAGCAGCACCTCGTCCACCATGATAGCAGTTTGCCAGCCCAATCGGAATTGAACTGGCTGCGGAAATCCTCGTTGGTGTTGAAAGTCACGTTGTTTTGAAAAAGGGCTTTCAGAAAGTTCAGGAAGGTGCTTTTGCCCGTGTTGCGTTCTTCCGACACCAACAGCAGGATAGGCAATTTCTGAATCGGTTGCAGGTAGAGCAGTTGCAGATAGTCCATACCCAACTCGTATTGTTCCCCGAAGATGCCGTACCAAAGATTGATATGCGATAAATCGCCCTCCTGCGGTAGGTGGTCTATCGATTCGTAGAGGTTAAGGAACTTGCCGACCACGGAACGGTAGCCGACGTGTTCGGGTACGGCAGAAGCCGTCATACTTGGGAACGCTTCCGATGTAATCCTTGCCGTAATCTTGGCGCAGGGTCTCGTTGTTCCATGCGATGCGTTTCTTCACGTACCCTCCGTTCAGTCTCGGTTGCTCCACAATCTTGTAGAGCGTTGTCCCGACAC
>VOFG01002072.1_pt1 | contig 31491 bp, 57 predicted proteins | sample 5384171 | NCBI WGS metagenome assembly VOFG01 (sample SAMN12384726, study PRJNA508395) | human gut metagenome | isolation source: healthy gut F | host: Homo sapiens
ATGGACCTGGAATCGGGGATTCGTATACAGTGATGGAAGTTCCAAGTGCGCAGTGTTCGTAGTATCCAGCGGGAATCTGCGGTAGTCAGACGGATGCATCCGTGAGATTTGGTAGCGCCTAAATAGTTGTAAGTAAATGCTTTTTAAGGTATACGGATCTGGTCTCTCATAAATAACAGAGTGAAGAAGGATCGGGATACCTGCATCCAGACGGGTCAGTACTGGCAGTATTCATCGGTGTTCATCAGTCTCCAGCGGTATTTTTCAGGAGTCTTGTGCTCACCTAACGGGGTGTCATCACCAGTAGAACACAGGAAGGACTTGTATGGGATGATATAGCCATTGTCCCCATCTGGAATATAAATAGTCAGGCAGTTCATCTGCTTGTTGATCTTGATCTTAAACTGCCCCTGATAATTTAAGTAAGGTTCCAGATCAGTAACCAGCCTGCCGTCGCCTTCAAAATAATACTTATATCCATCTATGTACTGCCATCCGGTTACAATGGAATTGTCTACCACATAATAACGGTCTCTGTCATTCCATACCCATCCGGTAAAGTTATCACCGGTACCATTGCTGAATACAGGTGTGCCATTTACGAACTGGATGCCGTCAGGAGCAGCAGATACTAATGGCTTGTCCATCTTATAAGCTGCGCCTTCTGTGCCTTTTGCCCCACATGGAGAAGCGCATACCTGTAATAATGCGGCCGCAGGCCATAGCACCGTTGGTGCCGCCATTTCTGGACCAGTCACATTCTGTTCCGTCAGAAAGATCAGAACGGTAATAAATATCAAAACGGTCACCGAAAATACCATTTAAACGGATCTGTACAGCTTCAATTGGATTACCGGCTGCCCAATCTGTATGTCCGCCGTTCATCGCCCAGTTGCTCCAGCCCCGTGCGCTGCTGTAAGTACGGTAGAGGACATCACCAGGAAGATTGTTCGCGTAGATACACATGCTTAAAAAAGCCGGATTCACCTACAGAAAGAACAGAGTCATCACGGACCGGATCGCTCCATGTTGTATCAGAAGCACGAAGAAGCTGTACCTGTAAAAATGCCTGATTGGCCGGAACCTGGGCAGAAGTGTTTTCCGCAACAGTTTCTGCTGCAGTTGTGTTTTCTGTTGTGGTGTCAGAAGCGTTTTCTGTGGTCTGGGAAGTTTCAGACTGGGAATTGCCTGCAGGCTGGGAAGAATCTTCTGTAATGGCAGTCTGGGAATCATTATTTCCAGATGCCCGGAATTGTCACTGGTATCGCTAGGTGCCTGTAAAGACACTTCGTTGGTCTTTGCGGCTCCAGGACCATTGTTTGAATCATTTTGAATGCGAAAGCAGTGGTAGACTGCCCTGCGATGAGTGCAGAGGCAAGAGCTGTCATTGCCAGATATTTAAAACTTTTGTGCATAATAAAAACCTCCTGAGGTTAGTTACATGTTATTGTTTTTATAACAATAATCATACTCTACTAATTTATCATAATCAGGGGAAAAATGCCATATAGGATTTACATTTTAAAAGTGGTATTGTAAAATCGTAAATAAAATGACCACGGAATGTAAGAAATGGAAGGTATTATGAAAGAAAAACGAACAGGCGGTCCATGTGATCTATGCTTCCAATGACGGTTATGCGGACATCTGGCGGCATCATTATGCTCATTGCTGGACAATAACCGCCATATAAATGATCTGGATATTTATGTGCTTTCAGCCCAGATGTGCGAAGCGTTTAAGGAACGGCTTAAAAATCTGGCAGCTGGTTTTGGACGCAGGCTTTATGCAGTAGAACTGGGAGACCTGAAGGAAAGATTTCCTTATAAAATAGATACCAGGGGCTTTGATATCAGTGCCATGGGGCGGCTTTTTGCGCCGGAGGTATTGCCGGAGACTGTGGATAAGGCGTTGTACCTGGACTGTGATACCATTGTCTGCGGTTCCATTGAAAAGATGTACAGGACACATTTAGGAGGCTGTCTGGCGGGTATGATCATGGAACCGACTGTGTATAAAGAAATGAAAGAGTCCATTCATATGGAAAAGGATGATGCCTATTTTAATTCCGGCGTGATCTTAATGAATCTTGCAGGCTGGCGCAGGGAAAATGTGCTGAAAAGTTACTGGATTTTTACGGGGATCATGCAGGAAGCCTTTTTGCCTGTGACCAGACACCATTAACGGAACATTAAAAGGGCGTATTTTACCTCTGTCTCCAAGGTATAACTTCTTTACCAATTACCGGTATTTCAGGTATAATACACTGGTGCAGCTTTGCGATGCTTACCGGGCGGTAGGCAAAAGGAGTTTGCAGCAGCAAAGAGAAAGCCGGTGATCATCCATTTTCTGGGAGATGAACGTCCATGGATCAGGGGGAAACCACAACCATTATGGAAAATGGTACAGGAAATATCTGGCTATGACCCCATGGAAGGATATGTCCATGCAGAAGGGAAAATTCTGGTATATGCAGCTTTGGTGGTGCTTCAACCAGATCACAAGAATATGTCCGGCATTTCGCCTTGCGATCAGCAGGAGGCTGGGAATGAAGGTCATTGATGATCGCAAAAACGTCAGGGAAAGTGAAAGGGATTATGGACGCAGACACGAATATATGTGCCGTAATATTAAATTATAATGATGCACAGACAACCATGAAACTTACAGAAAGCTGGAAAGACAGCAAAGTAATCCGCAATATCATTATCGTGGACAACTGTTCGACGGATGACTCATGGGAAAGATTGGGAGAATTTAAAGAAGAATTTGCTTCTGACCATACAGATAATTCGGATAATTTGGATAAGGTACAGCTGCACCTGTTCAGGACCCCCAAAACGGCGGTTACGGAAGCGGAAACCAGGCGGGGATTGATTATGCAGTCCAATATCTGAAACCGGATTATATTATGATCGCAAATCCTGACGTACAGGTAAGCGATGCCTGTATTTTGCGGGTGGCAGATGCTTTAGAAAAAGCAGGAGGACGGAGCGGCAGCTTCTGCCATGGTGACAGATGTAAATGGACAGCCATCCTTTAGCTACTGGGATCTTCAGTCTATGTGGCTGGATCTTTTAGATACCGGGCTTGTGACCAGGCGGCTGTTCCGGGCATTTTTAAAAACACCGTTAGATAAGCTTTTGCTGGCAGCAGATGGAACCAGCCGTATAGTGGGAGCTCTTCCAGGCTCCTTTTTCATGGTAAAAACAGGCTGTTTCACACCTGGAGATCTAAAAGAGCTGTTTGATAAACACGTATTTTCTATTATGAGGAGAAAATATTAGGACAGAAATTAAAGAAAATGGGATTAAAAGAGCTTTTAGTGACAGATGCTTCCTATGTTCATGCACATTCTGTAAGCATTGATAAAAAGCTATAATAAGATAAGTGATAAACAGAAGCTCCTTCATAAGAGCAAGTTATATTACTACCAACATTACCTGAAACTGGGAAAAATGGAACTGGCTGTGGCAAAAGCATTTCTGGCGGTGGTCCTGGGAGAAGTAAAATTTCTCACAGGTGTCTTGAAGATGCGCTGGTAATGGGGGATAATAGTGTAACAGGATAAGAAGAAAGTGTTATTGTTCAGCCAAGATTTTCTTGTTTCCATATTCATGAAAACAAGAAGCTTGGTGGAAATGTAACAGGGTATAGAGGAATAGAAACAATGGATAAGGTACTTTTGGTCATACCGGCCTATAATGAAGAAAAAACATTGAGAGAGTGGTAGACCATATTAAAACGATTTTCCGGAACTGGATTATGTGGTGGTCAATGATGGCTCAAAAAAGATGATACGCTGCCATTTGCCGGAGACGGGGATATAATTTTATTGATCTTCCGGTAAATTTAGGACTGGCTGGCTGTTTCAGACCGGTATGAAATATGCATGGCTAAAGGGCTACAGCTATGTTGTACAGTTTGACGGTGACGGACAGCACCGACCGGAATATATTAAGTCCATGAAAGAAAAAATGGATGAAGGTTATGACATTGTTATTGGTTCACGCTTTGTAACAGAGAAGAAAAGCTGGTCCATGAGGATGCTTGGAAGCCGGTCTGATCGGAACGGCGATCTGGCTGACTACAGGAGCAAAGATCAAAGATCCTACCTCAGGCATGCGTCTTTTCAGCAGGAAGATGGGGGAATTTGTTCGGAATTTAAATTACGGACCGAGCCAGATACCGTATCCTTCCTTATCCGTCAGGGAGCAAAGATCGCAGAAGTGCAGGTTACTATTGATGACCGGACAGCTGGGGAAAGCTATTTGAAACCATTGACAGCAGCAAGTTATATGGTTCGTATGCTGCTGTCTATCCTGATCATCCAAAATGTCAGAAAGCGTTAAAGCAGGTTAAATATGAAAAAAATCTTACGAAGCGGTTATTATATAAGGGAGATAATGTTGCAAGAGCCAATGTAATATGGAATATTGCAGGCAGCTTTGTATATGCCTTTGCAAGCATGGTACTCTCTTTTCTGGTCATACGTATGGCAGGAGAGAGAAAAGGAGGCATATTCTCTTTTGGTTATTCTACACTGGGACAGCAGTTGTTTTTAGTGGCTTATTTTGGAATAAGGCCATTTCCAGATCACAGACGGAAAAAGGTGAGTATTCTTTTGGGGAATACAGGAACATAGAAATATGACCTGTATGCTTGCATTGGTTGCAGGTGCTTTGTTTCTGACTGCAAGGACCATAGCTTTCCGAAATGGGATCGGGGATTATACAGCAGGGAAATGCATGATCCTGCTTCTTCTTGTGATCTATAAGGTCATTGACGGATATGCAGATGTATATGAGTCAGAATTTCAGCGCCAGGGATGCTTATATCTTACAGGAAAGTCAAACTTTTTCAGGACTATTTTTCTGTAGCTGTATTTACAGTGACCCTGGGGGCATTTAACCATCTGCTGTTTGCCTGCCTCATGGCAGTGGCTGCCCAGGCAATGGGTGTTTTTTTGTTTGACCTGGATGTGATCCATGCATTAGATCATGTAGACTGGACGATTACAAAGGGAAAAGTGGCGAAGCTGTTTAAAAATACAGGATTTTTGTTTGTTTCCGTATTTCTGGATTTTTATATTTTTCTTCTGCGAAATATGCTATTGATGCTCATATGAACAATGCGGCATCAGGATATTTCAACTTGATTTTTTATGCCTACCTCTGTTATTTATATGGTAGCTAATTTTTGTGATACGTCCTTACCTGACAACTCTTACGATCTTTGGACAGAAGAAAAGATCACTGAATTTAAGAAGACACTGGTGCGTATCGCAGCGGTTATTTTAGGGCTTACTGTACTTGCAGTGGCAGGTACGCTTGTTTTAGGAAAATGGGCACTTTCCATTATGGAGCTTCTTATGGGAGGCGAAAAGGGAACACTGACCGTTTATTTTTGGGCATTTGTCGGGATCGTTCTTGGAGGCGGCTTTATGCCCTGGCTAATCTGATGTATTACGCACTGATTATCATGCGGAAGCAGAAAACCGTGTTTTTGTATATGCAGCGGCAGCAGCAGCAGCGTTTTTCCTGTCAGGAAATCTTGTCGGGATTTTGGGCATTGACGGGGCGGCGCTTTGTTATCTGCTGCTGATGGCAGGAGAAACGGCGGGTTTTGGTCTTTGTACCGTAAAGTCCTGCAGAAGTGAGGAAAAGGAGATAAGACAATGACAGAGGAAAGAAAAGAGTGAAAATGCTCTTCGTAAACCACGGGTGGATGTGGTGATTCCTACCTATAAACCAGGTAAGAAATTTTTCCAGACTTTTAAAATGCTGGAAAAACAGACCTATCCGTAGGGAAGATCATTGTAATGAATACAGAAAAGGCGTTCTGGAATGAAAAGGGCTTTGAAGGGATGGCAATCTTCATGTCCACCACCTGACGAAAGCGGAATTTGACCATGGCGCTACAAGAAACAGGGGAATGCGGTTCAGCAGGGCAGACATTGTAGTGTTTATGACCGATGATGCGGTTCCGGCTGATGAATTTTAATTGAAAAACTGGTAGGGGCATTTGAACAGAGAGGTCCGGAAGGAGAAGCTGTGATCATGGCTTATGCAAGGCAGCTTCCTGACAAGGACTGCCCGCTGGCGGAACGTTATACCCGTTCTTTTAATTACCCGGAGAAAAGCTGCTTAAAGACAAAGGCAGATCTAAAGCGGCTGGGGATAAAGACCTTCTTTGCTTCCAATGTATGCTGTGCCTATGACCGGGAGAAGTTTGGTTTCAGGGGGATTTATTCAAAATGCCATATTTAATGAAGATATGATCTTTGCAGGAAAGGCGGTCATGGAAGATGATTATGCCATTGCCTATGTGGCTGATGCAAAGGTGATCCATTCCCATAACTACAACTGCACCCAGCAGTTTAAACGGAATTTCGATCTGGCAGTATCCCAGGCAGATCGTCCGGAGGTATTTGGCGGTATCCATTCGGAAAGTGAAGGATCCGTCTGTAAAGCAGACGGCTAGGTATCTGTCGCAGCAGCACAGACCATGGCTGATCCTGGGAATGTTTGTAAAAAGCGGTTTTAAGTATATGGGATACCGCATGGGAAAGGTATATTCCATGCTTCCACGGTGGCTGATCTTAAAATGCACCATGAACCGGGAATACTGGCTGGAGAAAAAAGAAGGCGGTGACAGACGATGATGACAATGATGCTTCGTGTGATACTGATCGTAGTTTCTGTTATTACCATGACATTTATGATGCGTAAGATACGTCAGGCGAAAGTTCAGATCGAAGCTGCCATGTTCTGGGTGATCATGTCCCTGATCCTTGTGGTGTTTGCAGTGGTCCCGGGAGCAGCGGATCTTTGCGCAAGACTTTTAGGTATTTATTCCACACCGAACTTTCTGTTCCTGTTTATGATCTTTTGCTCATCATAAAAGCATTTGGAATGACGATCCAGCTGTCCCAGCTTGAAAGCAAGCAGAGAGAGCTGATCCAGAAGATGGCTCTGGAGCAGAAAGCGATAGAAGAAAAAGAGACAGTATTGGAAGAAAGGGAAGCTGCTCTGGAAACATGCAGGAAAGGTGAATAAAAAAGGAAAGAAAAGATGGAAAAGAAATTATCTGTGTGGCTTTTATGGCCTTTCACTGTGTTTCTTCTGGGAGTCTGGCATCTTCTGGATGTGCAGGCATCTGTAACAGAGACAGGCCACTGCTGGCTGTATGGCTGGTATGGGGGCCTGTTTTTCGTGAGTCTGGCAATGCTGATAGGAATGGGAACACTGTTATTTGGAAAAAAATGGGAAAAATCTGGTGATATTTCCGGTGAACCAGGGGAAAAATGGTTTCAGGAAAAGAAAACCGGAAACTTCCAGGTTTGTTCTTTGGAACTGTCATGTGTCTTGGCATTTTATATATGATGGTTCTGGCTCCGCTTTCGGCACCTGATGAAGTAAGCCACTATATCAGTGCTTATAAGCTTTCCAACTGCTTTTAGGACTGCCGGCAGCTGATGAAGATGGTTATATCTATGTCCGGGCAGAAGATGACTGGCTGGAGGATGTGAACCAGGAGTTCGGGACTGGAAAGAAAAAAGCAGACAGGAAGCGTTGGACGGGGGAAAGTGGAGAGAATGATGCAGGAAAGCCCATTATCCTTGGACAGACCTTAAAAGAAGAAACTTACGTGGCGATCCATAATAGGAGAGCGGTCAGTGAACAGAGTGCGGAACCGTCTGCAGACAGTGAAAGCACAAAGGAGAGTACAAGTACAGGAGACAGTATAGGTATGGACAGCAGTGTGAAAACAGCTGGTCTGCGTGTCTCCCGCCAGCCCTCTGTGCGTACCACGCCGTTAGCTTATATGCCACAGGCACTGGGATTTACTCTGGCAAGAATATTGGGGCTTAACAGCATTTCCCTTTTATATCTGGGCCGGTTTTTTTAATCTCCTGCTTTTTGCGGCAGTTGGTGCATTGACTATAAAACGGCTGCCTTTTGGCAAAATGTATTTTTGGTGTATCCATTTTACCAATGAGCCTTCATCTGGCGGCCTCTTTGTCTTATGATGTGGTTATACTGGCATTTACAGGTTATTTTACGGCAGTGTGCCTGGATCTGGCTTATAAGGCAGAAACAGTGAAGGTAGGGATGTGATCGTCCTGGCTGTGGTCATGGCAGTTATGGGGCCCTGTAAATGGTATATGGTGCCATTGCAGGCTTCTGCCTGCTGGTCCCGGTAAGAAAGTTTGAAATTTTGGGAAATGGATGCTTTCAGCGGCTGCTGTCCTTGGAAGTTTTTTAGCAGCTATGGCAGTGGTGAATTTAAGGACAGTTGCCATGTATACACAGGAAAGTGACAGCTATGTTGCCTGGGCTGAAGAAGCAGGGTATTCCTTTGCAGAGCTGATCCACCAGCCGGTCCGGGTATTACAGCTTTTCTATAATACAGTATCGTGGCAGGGGAGAAAGCCTGTATTCGGGAATATTAGGAGAGTCCTTAGGCAACCGGGATCCGGTGTTAAATACGCCTTATGTTATCATTTTAGTGCTTACTGCATGTCTGGTACTGCTGGCACTTAAAAGCCGGGAGAAGAGATTTTTATGAAAATAAAAGACCGGTTGTGGATCTGGTTTATCTGCCTGGTGATCTTTGGAGCGCTGATGTTTTCTATGCTTCTTGCATGGACTCCGAAAAGCTCCAATATGGTCCAGGGAGTCCAGGGAAGATATATGCTTCCCCTGCTTCCTGTTTTCCTGTTTACCCTTAAAAACCAAAAGGTGGTACGGACAGGAACAGATGACAGGCTGATCCTGTATACTATGATGGCAGCGGATGTATGCGATCCTCCGCATTTTCGCAGTGGTGTGCTTAAGGCTGTAGTGTTTTGTGCTAGTACATGCCGGGGAACATGGTGACAATGTGGGATAAACAGTTGCAGACTTGTTGATAACGTGGTAAAATTTCCAGATGAATGTGGAAATTATATCATTATTAAGTTATAGCCGATAAACAAAAAACTAGTATAATCCACGATAATTACCGATCCCCTTACACGCAGGATAAATTTTCATGTGCAAGGAAGCTGAATGAGGCGATGCCGGTAGCATTGTCGATTGAAGCTGACGCGGCAGATGGAAATTTAGACAAGTGAAATGGGCGGATAATTATTAAATGGATTATACTAGGAATCAGAAGAAAAATAAAGGAGAAGCATTATGGGAAAGATTAAAGTAACAACCTGTGATATTGAAGGACTTTATGTGATCGAGCCTACTGTATTTAAAGATGAAAGAGGCTATTTCATGGAAACTTACAACCAGAACGATTTCAAGGAAGCGGGTCTGGACATGACTTTCGTCCAGGATAATCAGTCCATGTCAGTAAAAGGTGTTTTAAGAGGGCTTCATTTCCAGAAGCAGTATCCTCAGGGTAAATTAGTACGTGCTGTCCGCGGAACTGTATTTGACGTAGCAGTAGATCTGCGTTCTGACTCCAAAACGTATGGAAAGTGGTTTGGTGTAACCTTATCTGCTGAGAATAAAAAGCAGTTCTATATTCCGGAAGGCTTTGCACATGGTTTCTTAGTTCTGTCTGATGAAGCAGAGTTTGCTTATAAGTGTACTGATTTCTATCATCCAGGTGATGAAGGCGGTCTGTTATGGAGCGATCCTGAGATCGGCGTAGACTGGCCTATCGAACCGGGTATGGAACTGATCATCTCTGATAAGGACAAAAAGTGGAGCGGTTTAAAGGATACTTTTAAGTTCTAAGACAGTTCTGCCAGGAAAAAGTATAAGGAAACGAATTTATGAATTATGCGCTGTCTCTTTTAAAAGAGATCATTAAAAAAAAAAACTGGTATGGGATCTGGGAAAAGCAGATTTTCGCAAGCGTTTTGTAGGATCCTATTTTGGTATTGTGTGGATGTTCATCCAGCCGGTAGTTACCATTGTGATCTATGCGGTTATCTTTGGCATAGGCTTTTAAATCACCGCCTCCGGTTCCGGGAGTCAGTTATGTGATCTGGCTGGTTCCGGGTATTGTCCCCTGGTTTTCTTCGGGGAAGCTTTAAATGGGATCACGGGCTGTTTGCAGGAATACAGCTATCTGGTCAAGAAAGTAGTATTTAAAGTAGAGATACTGCCTATGATCAAGCTGATATCCTGTTTGCTGGTACATGTTTTTTCGTTCTTATTATGATGATCATCATGTATCTGGTAGCAGGAAGAACGCCAATGCTTTCCTGGATCCAGGTGATCTACTATAGCTTTGCAGCATCTATGCTGGCTCTGGGACTGGGATATTTTACTTCCTCTGTGAATGTATTTTTCAAAGGATATGTCCCAGATCGTAGGAATCTGCCTTCAGTTTGGTATCTGGATGGCGCCCATCATGTACCATGAGTCCATGTTTACCAACCGTTTACCCTGGATCGAACCATTATTTAAGATCAATCCATTTTATTACATTGTAACCGGTTATAAGGACAGTATGATCACAGGTAACTGGTTCTGGGAAAGACCGAAACTGACCATTTATTACTGGGTCTTCACTCTTTTTTGTATTTGAGTGGGACTTAAGATGTTTAAGAAGCTGCGGCCTCATTTTCAGATTTGTAGGCTGTGCTGTAATGTTTCTAGTATAATCCACGATAATTACCGAAGCCCACGCAGGATAAATTTGCCTGTGCAAGGAAGCTGAATGAGGCGAGCGGGCATCGTCGATTCAGATGGAAATGAACTGTGAAAGGGGCGGATAATTAAAATCATAAAGTAGATCGGAAAAATACCCTTGTCTGCGAATCTGATTGCACAGGCTTAAAAGCCTCAGCGTAGCCCGCTACGCCTGCGTTTTTAGACCTGCACTCAAATCCGCATCCTACGTGATTAGTACAGTTATTTACGAAACGATGTACTAGGCGGAACAGATAAAAGAAGATGATATACCCTCAGTACAAAAAGGAAAATGTTCGTTTTTGTGCCGGGGTATTTTTGAAAATAAAAATTTTGCAGCGTGATATGATTTCGTGCAATATATCTACAGGACAGGAATGAGGTGATAAGATGGTAAAGCAGGATTGAAGTTGGATGGCGTCAGGGAGAAAAAAGAAGGAACGATCGGTAGATGTAGTATATTCAAACGGCGTACCATTGGGCTGGGAGGTACAGGCAGATGGTAAAGTGCTGATCCGGGTCCCCAAAGGTATCACTAAAAAGGTGCTGATGGATTTTGTAAATGACCGGCAGGAATGGATCGTGGAAAAATGGTTCCTCATAGAAAAACACCGCCACAAAAGGCAGAAGCTCCAAAGCCGGATTATGAAGGACATCCGGAGATAGAAGCTTTTACCGCCGGGCTGCCAGAAAAAGATCATAGAGCGCACTGCCTGGTATGCAAAAGCTCATGGGTGTCACCTACGGCCGGATCAGCATCCGGGCTGCCAAAACGCGCTGGGGAAGCTGCAGTGGGAAGGCAATTTAAACTTTCACTGGAAACTGATCCTTATGCCGCCGAAATATTAGACTACGTAGTAGTCCACGAACTTGCCCACAGAAAACAGATGAACCATTCGCCCCTTTTCTGGGCAGAGGTAGAAAAAGTGCTGCCGGATTATAAAGGCGAGACGGGCGTGGCTGAAGGAAAACGGGGAGATTATTAAACATGCTAACGATATATTTACTTAGCAGTATCTTTTTCAGCTTTGTCTGATGTCGGCTGTATCAGGTCTGCCAGTGTGATCCCGTCAAAAATTCATTGATCATATGATCCAGTTTCTGCCATACAGGATGGGATGGACAGATTTCTTTCCTTGGACAGTCATGTTCTCCTTCTTCTGTGCAGGCCACAGGAGCCAGTGAACCTTCGGTAAGCCGGAGAATTTCGCCCAGAGTGTAATCTTCGGGCACTTTTGTCAGGCGGTAGCCGCCGCCACGTCCACGGAGTCCTGTAAGGAGTTTGTCCTGTACAAGTACCTTTAATATACTTTCCAGATATTTTTCAGAAATATCCTGCCGTTCAGCGATCACGTTCAGAGGAACATAGCCGTCTCCCTGATGCTGGGCCAGTTCTACCATGACCCGCAGTGCGTAACGGCCTTTTGTAGAAACGATCATTATCAATTCTCCTTTTCACAGATTATCATATAACAGGATTGCGGGAGTGCAAAGCACGCAGCAATCCGGTATCAGAAAGGATTAAAATACCTATTGACTTCAACATCATAGTATACATCAGAAAACATATATTCCGCAAGGCAATATGAAAAACAATGCCTATTGACAAAGTATATGTTTATAAACATGTCCCCTCAATTCAGAGAGGACATTAAACTGAAAAAAGGAAGCAGGATATCTTATTTTTTGTAATTGGCAGTCTCTCTGCGATCAGCTCAGCAAAAACTCAGCGCCAGTTACCAGTATATTGTCATTGTAGTCATACTGGGAGTTGTGGCACATGATGTTGTCAGAGGCTTTTTGGCATTTTCCGCTTCCGAGGAATAAGAAGCAGCTTTGGGATCCTAGTTAAGAATGTGCCGAAGTCTTCGGAAGCCATCCACGGAACGCAGTTTGCATTTACCTTGTCAGCACCTACCACAGCAGTAGCTGCTTTCACTGCAGTCAGGACGCACTGATCCCAGTTGACAGTTGGGGCAAATTCATGGGTGTAAGTAAATTCGTATTCTGCACCATTCATATGGCAGATATTTTCACAGATGGCACGCATCCGGTCTTCGATCGACTTCTGTATTTGTGGAGTACAGCTTCTGGTATCGCCTAAGATCTACGTTAGATGGAACTGCATTGTGTGCGCCGTCTGTGAAAAGTTCAGTACAGGAGATAACAGCAGCATCAAAGGGGAAGCATTTCTGGAAACAACAGTCTGTAATGCCAGAATGATGCGGGAAGCAGTTACCAGTGGGTCGATGCCCATATGGGGGCTGGAAGCGTGGAAGCCTTTTCCCTTGATCTTAATGCGGAAGTTGTCCTCACTTGCCATAATGCCGCCGGTTTTTAGTATGCAGTTCTCCTTCTGGAAGAAAGGGTGCGTTGTGGATGCCATAAATCTCATCCATTGGGTATTTCTCCAAAAAGCCCGTCATCGATCGTGGCCCTGGAGCCTTTTCCTGGTTCTTCTGCAGGCTGGAAGATACAGCGTACAGTTCCATTGAAATTACGGCGCTCTGAAAGTAAGAGCATGGCACCAAGTAAGGCAGTGGTATGGCCGTCATGGCCGCATCCATGCATTTTTCGGGATTTAGGGACTGATAAGGAAGTCCGGTGGTCTCCTTCAGATTAATAGCGTCCATATCAGCACGAAGTCCGATCACCTGTGGGCCATCACCAACCTTCAGGTCAGCTACAACGCCGGTACCGCCAATATGCTCATGAACAGTAAGTCCTATTTCTCTCAGCTTTTCTGCTACGAAAGCAGCGGTATTTGTCTCTTCAAATGCAGTTTCCGGATGTGCATGGAGATAATGTCTCCATTCAGTTAATTTCATTTTTAATTCTTCCTGCGTCATGTGATAAATCCTCCTCAGAAATGTATGTTTTCTTGGAATCTTCTTATTTTTAAGTTTACTTTTTCCTGCCATATTTTTCAAGCAAGGGGAAGAATGTGATATTAAAAGGTAAGAATACGACATAAATTGTCAACAATCTACAATTAACTATTTACAATCAGCAAAATTACAGGTAGACTATATTGGTTCCAAAAAATGAAAAAAAGGAGAAGAGGTATGTCTGACAAAAAACAAGATCTCATGGAACGCCCTGGCGTTAATGGCGTTCTCAACTGTATGGAGCTTCGGCAACATTTTAAATGGCTTCGTTTACTTTAACGGTGTTCAGGTTATTTTCAGCTGGTTACTGATGTTTGCCCTGTATTTTATTCCATATGCATTGATGGTAGGTGAGCTGGGCTCTGCTTTTAAGGCAACCGGCGGAGGTGTCAGCGGCTGGCTGTATGAAACTACAGGACCAAAATTAGCTTATTATGCAGGCTGGACCTACTGGGCATGTCACATCACTTATATTGCCAGCAAATCCAGCGGTGGTTTAAAGGCTTTAAGCTGGGCCATCTTCCGCAATGCGGAAACTTATGATACTCTGCCAACCCATATGATCCAGGTGGCAACACTGATCGTGTTCCTTATTGGATGTTATGTAGCCAGCAGAGGTTTAACTCCATTAAAGAAAATGCTGACTGTTGCAGGAACCACAACTTTCGTTATGTCCCTGTTATACATTGTCATGATGGTTGCTGCACCTGCCATTAATCCGGCAGCTGAGTATACACATGCAGACTTTTCATTTAGAAACATGATCCCGCAGTTTAATCTGGGATATGTTACCTCCATTTCAATCCTGGTATTTGCTGTAGGCGGATGTGAAAAGATATCACCTTATGTAAACAAGGTAGAAAATCCAAGTAAGGGCTTCCCAAAGGGAATGATCGCACTTGCTGGAATGGTGGTTATATGTGCCATCCTTGGTACACACTGGCTATGAGCCGCATGTTTGACCCGGCAGTGATCAACAGCAGTGAAGGTACTTTCAATGCCTACGTGGCAAATGGTTCTTACTGGGCATTCCAGAAGCTGGGACAGTATTATCATGTTGGTGATACTTTCCTGATCATCTATGCTTTATGTAATGTGATCAGCCAGTTTTCAGTTCTGGTATTAAGCATCGACGCACCGCTTCGTATGCTTTTAGACAATGAAAATACCCAGCAGTTTATCCCATCTGCATTAAGAAAGAAAAACAAATACGGCGTATACAGCAATGGTATCAAAATGGTAGTTGTGCTTTCCGGTGCTATTATCCTGGTACAGTCTTTTTGTACTGGTGCAGCAGCAGTTCTCCGCCAGCTGACAAAGTTAAATTCTGTATGTATGCCAATGCGTTACTTATGGGTATTTGTAGCCTATGTTGCATTAAGAGGTGCTATTGACCGTATTCCAGCAGAATATCGTTTTGTAAAGAACCAGGCAGTAGCAAAGTTCTTCGGGATCTGGTGCTTTTTAGTAACAGCAGCCAGCTGTCTTCTTGAATGTATGACAAAAATCCATTTACCTTTGCATTAAATGTTATTACTCGGTTGTACTGACTGCTTTAGGACTGATCCTTCCTGAGATCGCAAAAGAGGGAGCAGAAAAATTAGTTTACTTGTTTAACGCGTTATGGTAAAATAACCAACAACAGATGTTGGTATTAATGTTTATGACAGTGATTAGTACAGGTTATTTACGAAACCATGTACTAGTATATCGTTTCGTAAACCATGTACCAGGGATTTTTTTAGGGACTTACAGAGTATTATGGGAAAGCTTGATTATCGGACTTTAAGGGAAAATGTAGCAGACGAGATAAGGATGAAGATCTTAAACGGTGACATGAAACCGGGAGATAAGATCATAGAGCAGGAACTGGCATCGGAATTTGGAATCAGCCGTGGCCGGTGCGGGAAGCACTGCGTCAGCTGGAGCAGGAAGGTATGGTGGAATATTCCAGAAATGTGGGCTGCTCAGTAAAGCATATAGGCATGGATGATGTTTATGAGATATACTACATGCGTGCTAACTATGAAATGATGGCAGTAAGATTGTATAATGCTCCTTTTCCCCAGGAAACCATTGAGAAAATGGAACAGGTTTTAAGAGCAGATGAAGCAGCTTCATAAAAAGAAGAATACCGAAAGGTATTTGAACTGGATAATAAGTTCCATGAAGCAATCCTGGATCTTGTAAGCTTTATGCGCCTTAAAAAGCCAGAAGACTTAAACTACGGAAATATTGTAATGGGATATAATATGGCAGTGGACAGTGATCAGGTTATCAAAGGCAGTATCTCATCCACGAAAAACTGTTAAGTGCCTGTAAAACAGGTACTCCCGCCCAGGTGGAACAGGCTATTGCAGATCATTATCTTGGGGGCGTGGAGAAGCTGATACAGAAAGTGGAAAAAAGCACGAAAAGTAAATAAAGACATATAACGCATTAAAAAAGCAGTGAAACCGGAAAGAACAATATGGTTTTACTGTTTTTTACGTTGATAGAAAAATGAAATCCAGCACTGCAAATGGTGACAATTAATATAGATTCTGTTATAATTTTTTTTAAGTAAAGGGGGGAAAATGAATTGTCTGTTTGGGCGAGGAAAATAGTGATCATGAAAAAAAAGCAATGTGTGGAAAAAAAACAGAATGGGCCGGTTTTGATCTGTATATTTTTATCCTGATGGTTTTGATACATATGTTATGGAATTCAGGGGCAGATAGATGGCAGATATCCGTTCTGTCAACAGTGGTTATCAGATATGTAGATGGAAAAAAGGAGGCCCTTGATCTTCCTGCCATGGTTAAAAGGCAGATCAGGATGGAAAGATCATGCTTTATAATAATACACTGACTCCGGAAGATAAAAATAGGTCCTGTCAATAAACGGTCTTCAAGGATCGACCGGAAGTGTGGATGGGAGGCAGTGTCTGTTCCGGTATGAAAACGATTTTTAAAGAATGACCAGATGAAGGGAAAAATGTGGGCAGATGTGTGGCTGGCAGAAGATACAGGAGAAAAGAGCCGGTCTGCCTTGTTTATGAAAGCAACAGAGCCTCAGCATGGGCACCTGTTTTGGAGAAGCTTTCCCGGCTTGGTTTCCTGGCATTTCGAGGGATGCAGCATTTTGCATTTCTCATGATCGCTTGGAATGTGGGAACAGGAATTGTTTCTGCTATTGTTTCTGGTATATGAAGAAGCCCATCATATTGTTGAAAACATTTTCTGGATGCATCATTGTTTATGTTCATCTGTGAAACGTGGTGTTACCTGGACTCAGGTTTTTATCAGATGTACCGGAACCATGGCGCTGTTGGGATGGTTCTTTCTTTTTTATGCATTTATTCTTATGTCAGTTCAATGCTCTGGTTTGTGCAGAATACAATAAGTGAGAAAGCATACGGTGGGTCCTGCAGGTATGGATCTTCCTTCTTTTATGGAAATGCCATTTTACAGGGAATACTAAATATCATATTTCATATCCCATTTGTGCATATGCTATTTTTAACATTATGCTGTTTCGGGGTTATATCCATGATCGTCTTCTGTGGAAAGAATACAAGAAATGAAGCGGAAGAAATTCTGTTTGTCTGCTGGTATTTGCCACAAAAAACATCAGGGGACAAAGTCAGTGTTCAGGATGGAGCAGCTGGTTTTGAAAAAATGTCAATGGAAGACAGAATGACTGGATTAAAAATAGGAAAACATTTTGAAAAAATACATAAAAAGATCAGGAAGGAAAAGATCCGGCTTGAGAATGCAATTGCTTTTTATTTATCGAGATAACAAGGACTGAAACAAGATCAACATGTGTCTACGGAATGAAAATAGGAGATGAATCAGTGATCCAGACAGCCCGTGTATCAAAGGCAGCAGATAGTGACCAGAGGCATAAGATGAAATTTTCCGCATTGGCGGTACGGAGTTTTGCAGTGATCGTAATGGATCGGAATACAGCCGCAGGAGCTGGAATGCCTCTTTGAAAATGAAGTGAAAAAGGAAACGGAAAACAGGTATTATATTTTTACAATTCGGATATGGTTATCTGAAAATGAGGATGGACACGAAATACAGTAAGTGACTGGAAACGTCAGGCAGATCACATGCTGCAAAAGAACAAAGGGGCTATTTTGATGATGATGTATAATGCAGATTTTCTGATCGCAGCAGTGGTCATATTGCTGTTGGTTTGAGAAATTTCCTGGATGAGAGAAAGGGCAGAGGACGAAATAGCAGGGTATTTCTTTTTCTTTGCTGTTATTGGGATCCTGGATGTTGATCGCTGAATTTTAACTAAATTATATAACTTCAGGAGAACAGCGTTTTGGCTGGCCGCAGTCATCGTGACAACGATTTTTTCTCTGCTGCAGGCATTGCTTCCATTACATTTATTTTTATATTATGACATTGCATGACGAAAATCATTTCAGGTAAGAAGATGTTGCTGGCAGGTCTTGCAACCATTTTCTGGCCAGTGTATTCACAACAAATCCATTTACGGAAAAGCTTTTTTCTTTTGATGTGACAGCGGGATATATGAAAGGACCATGGTATCTGCTGATGTATGTCAGTGCGTTGGGGCATTTGGCAGTGGCATTATTGATCTTTATTCTGCTCTGGGCAAAAAATTTGGCCTCAAAAGAAAAAATACTTTTTGGAATTTTGTGATATCCGGATGCGGGGTGGTCTTGCAGATGTTTTTGTCAGTCACTTTTGATGACTGGATTTGGAATGAGTCTTGGTATATTGGCATTGTTCATTACGATCAACAATCCAAATGCCAATCTGGACAGTCTGACCGGCTTATATAATCATCTTTTCTGACACGAAAGATGGGCGAACTCATTGCGTCAGGAAAATCTTTTCATATCATCACAGTGTATCTGTATCAGCTGAAGCATATTAACAGGGTAGCAGGGTTACAGGGGGAGATTCTATTTTGCAGCAAGATAGCCGGAAAACTGGAAGAACTCTGTGGTCAGAAGGTGACCCGTATTACGGAAAACGTTTTTTAGTTCTGACTTCTGTCTCTGGAAGAATATGAATATTATATTACCCAGATAAAGAAGATGTTTGAAACAGATATGCAGTTGGATGCAGACAGTAGTAAACCTGCAACGTTCCGGTAATCCTCAGTGGGATCGTCCATGGGCAAAAGCTTGGCACCAGCGGGCTGATGCATGGAATATGCAGAATATCTGGAATCATTATCTATGCAAAATGGCATGATGGACAGAAGTGATACAGGATGACCGTCAGACACTGAATGGTTTTATGTATTACAAACGGGTGGAACAGTATCTGCACAAAGCAATTGCCCAGGATCTTTTTGAAGTATACTATCAACCGGTTTATTCTACAGAGAAAAATGATTTTGTTACACTGGAAGCATTAAGCCGTCTGCATCATCCGGAGTTGGGCTGGATTGCACCGGATGTGTTTATCCAGATCGCGGAAAAAATCATATGATTGAACAGATTACAGATATGCAATTTAAACGTATCTGCATGTTTATAAATGAACACCGGGATCTGATGTCACGCTGCTTAAATAAAGGTAAATTTGTCTTCCCTGGATCTGATGCGCAGTGACTGCAGCAGTCATTTATCCGTATGATGGATGATATGGATATCCACCATGACTGGATACAGTTTGAGATCACAGAAACGGTTGCTACAGAATATAACGCAGGATTAGGAATGGTAATAGATGGGTTTATGGCTGCCGGGGTGAACTGTGTCTGGACGATTTTGGTTCTGGATATGCAAACCTGAATACAGTCATGAGACTGCCATTTTCTGCCATCAAGATAGATAGAACCCTTCTTTTTGATATATGTAATGATAAAAAACGTGCCATGTTCTATCAGGTATTGTTGAAACCTTCCGCCGGATGGGTTACAGCATAGTTTCAGAAGGAGTAGAGACAGAAGAGGAAATGAGTCTGTTAAGCAGCTGGGGTGTAGATATGATCCAGGGATATTATTTTCCAGACCACTTCCAGTGGATGAGCTGCTTAAACTGCTGAACATGTGATGTTTTTTCCTTTTCCGTATACATACGCTGGTCTGCAAGGATACGGATCTCATTAGCAGTAGATGCATCATTGGGATAGGCGGCGTATCCACAGCTGGAACCAACATACAGAGTTTTTCCGTCAATATCAAAAGGAGCGCAGAGCCGGTTTTTGTATCTGTTCCTTAATCCTGCAGCAGAGACTTTCATCAAATTCAGCACACACTACCAGGCTGAATTCATCACCGCCGATGCGGAAGGCATAGTCAGTGCTGCGGATACAGGACTGAAGCCGGTTGGCAGCTTCTTTTAAAAGCTTATCCCCATGTCATGACCATAGGTGTCATTAACAGGTTTTAAAATGGTCCAGATCCAGATAGAAAAGTATGAAAAGGGAGCTTTTGAAGTTCCTTTTTATGCAGTATGGAGTTAAAATAACGCTCATTATATAAACCAGTAAGGCCGTCGGTGTTGGCAAGGTTTTCTAACTCATGCTTCTGACCGATATCCTGGGTGATGGGCATAACTTTTCCAGTTCATGTTCAGAATCCCATTCAACAGGGACAATATGCATGACCAGGTATGTATCAATGGAACGGTTGCAGTATTCAATTTTAAAGATATCATCCTCTTTTTTTTTCAGTACACAGCGCAGATAATCTGGTGTAAGGAGATGGTTCATCTTTTTTTTTTTCCGTATCAGTCATCACCAGATACTGACGGGAAATATTTTCAACCAGATCATCATAGTATCCGGTTTCTGGATATATGGGATGCTTCAGCAGGTTTTCGTGATATTCATAGCGGTTGTTTTTTAAATCTCCTACAGCAAAACGGTCAACGATCCTACCAAGTCCTGAAAACATCTGTTCCGTAAGCTCTTTGCGCTTTAGCAGGATCATTTGCTCATGTTCTTTCATGCGCAGCCTGGAATCCATCAGGACAAAAACAGTACCTATAAGAAGCAGGGCGATACATCCGTTCAGGATCAGGACAATGGTAATGAACTGTATACGGCGCATACTGGCATCCACAACATCATTATGGATAATGCCCACTATGGTTCAGTCATTGATCCCGGTGGGCTCGTATACCAGATAATAAGTTTTTTTGTTGTAACGGCACTGGAGACTTCCGGTAGAAACATTCTTAATATTCTTTTTCAGGTCAGTTATCTCAGTTTCTGTCATATCCGTATACTTGTTTAAAAAAAATCAAAGAGATTAGATATGTGCTGGAGAAATTTGTTTTGGGTTCAAGGAAAGGAGGACATTGCCATCAGATGTAAGGGATGTAGCAGTCACTTTGTCCCTGATAAATATTACCTGCGATCAGCTTTTCCACCACATCATTATTATAGCTGACAGCAAGTCCGGAATAGGTTATGCCATTTATGGTATATGGAACCTCCATGGGAAGTGCAAATACGATCCGCGGTTGGAATCACTTGCAATATAGCTGGAAATAACAGGCTGGCCGGTTTTATACATATCCAGAAAGATCCCCTGTATATTTGGGGCATTTCCGTCCCGTCCTGCAGCAGTTATAAAATCACAGTTCTCATTAAACATATAAAAATCCTGATATTGCCAGGCATCCTTGCGTCTGGCAAATTCATACCAGAGAGTTTTCATATTTTCGGCATCATCCAGGTATTGCAAATTATTGCTCCAGTCAGAGAGTGCATTCCAGTTGTGCTGGACAAACATAGTAAAGGTTTTGTCTACCTGCTCATAAGTAGAAAGCAGATGCCGGGAATTTTCCTCATAGATACTTTTTGGACAAAATTGTTGTAAACAATGCTCACGAAAAGAAAAGGGATGCCAAAACAGCTCCGCCAGTATAAACAGTTTTGGTGTTTTATTCATAAATACGGGAACCTCCTTTAGTGTCGAATGTTCTCTCAGAATCTTTCTGTGCCTGATTTTGTGAGAAGATTTTTGGTCAGTTGTGCCCAAATTTCTGAGGCGTTGACGTTGCGTCCGCCTCTGAAATTCGGGTGCGACTGGCGGAAAATCGGCCACAAAATCAGGTGCAGGAAAGACTCCGGAGAGGACATTTGATGCTTTTCTTGTTGGTTTTCAGGTTTCCTACTCATGTTTTTGAACTTGGTATTTGAATATAAGTATATCATATTCTGGTGTTTTTTTCGATTGTGAAAAAGAAGAGTGAAAGTGGTTTTATGCAGAAAAAACAGAGCTGCTTCTGAAATAGAGAAGAGTTGGTACGCTCATTACCTTAAAACGGGTTGCAAAGATCCATGTCTTCGTCAATGTCAACTTTATAGAAATGAACTTCCGGGTGGAGTTCTGCCATTTTTCCCGGTACAGTGTCAGGACGACACCCAGGGCAATACAGATCAGGGGATCAGTACAATGGCACTGACTTTATAAAAGCAATTGGCAATAAAAAGCTGCAATCATAATGAAAATAGACAGGTACTGTTTTCTTTTACAATACCGGATGCCATGCGAAAGCTGACTTCCATAATAACTGCCCCTACGCCTGACTGCATGCCATTTAAAGAAAAACGTGAAAAATGCACAAAACATAATCGATATATAACAAAAAAGCTCCGGTTCCACACACCCAGGAACCGAAGCTTTTATGATCATTATAATATTCCAGTCTTATGATTAAGCCATTGCGTTTACAGCTTTAGAGAGGCGGGAAACCTTTCTGGAAGCGGTATTCTTGTGGTATACACCCTTGGTGCAAGCCTTATCGATCTCGGAAATAGCAGCAACTAAAGCGGTCTGTGCAGCAGCCTTATCAGCAGCGGTTACAGCAGCCTCTACCTTCTTGCAAGCGGTTTTCACTTTAGAACGGATAGCTTTGTTTCTTGCAGCCTTGGTCTCGTTTACTAAGATTCTCTTTTTAGCAGATTTAATGTTAGCCAATCTGGGCACCTCCAATTAAACAAAAATATGATTTATAGTCTTTGGTTTGCATCAAAGTCTGGACACGGACAGTTCAATGTAAACATACTATTGCATTCTACCTAATCCGGCACAAAATGTCAATACATAAATTGCTTATTTTTGCGAAAAAAATAAGGGAAACGCAATGGCTGGAAAAAAACTGGAAAAGAGGTAATTGGAGATGACAGACAGAGAAATGGAATGGAAGAAGGACATGCAATATAAGAAGGCAATGCCGCAGAAAAATCAGACTCTTGAAAATTATCCGGACTTTGAGGTTCGCACGGATCTTTGCCGTGGAGGAGCAGGAACGCTTCCCGGGGACGGCGGGGAGGTTTCCGGTGTCTCGCTGCGAAAAATGGCGGGAGAGCAATTCGGATATCCGCATGACGGAAGTGAAAATTCTGGATGAGCGCGGCGCCAGGACAATGGGAAAACCGGTTGGCACTTACCTGACACTGGAGGCCGACGCGCTGGCGAAAAAAGGATGAGGGCTACCACGAGGAGGTGTCACGGGAGCTGGCGGATATCGGACTTGGCGGAAGCTGATTGATCAGATGACAGAAAAGGAGCGGGAAACAAAGATTCTGGCAGTAGGGCTGGGAAACGGCCAGGTAACGCCGGATGCGCTGGGGCCCTAAGGTGCTTCGGAATTTGCAGGTGACAAGACATTTGAATGCGGAATATGGAACGGAATTTTGCAAAGAGCACGGGCTTCCGGTCTTAAGCGGCATTGTACCGGGGGTGATGGCCCAGACCGGCATGGAGACAGCGGAGATCCTGAGCGGAATTGTGCGTGAGACGAAGCCAGATCTTCTCATCGTGGTGGATGCTCTGGCGGCCCGCAGCATCCGGCGTCTGGGAACGACCATTCAACTTACCGATACGGGGGATTCATCCTGGCTCCGGAGTCGGAAACCACCGGCACAGCCTGACGAAGGAAAGCCTGGGAGTCCCGGTTCTGGCAGTGGGGGTGCCGACGGTCGTGAGCGCGGCGGCTATTGTGTACGATACGGTGGACACCATGACACAGACATTAAAAAAAGAACCGGGCAACGGCAGGGGCTTGCCCGTTATATGGAAGATCTGGGCGGAAGAGCAGTATCTTCTGATCCGGGAACTTCTGACACCGGAATTCGGAAATCTCTATGTGACACCGCCGGATATCGATGAGACGATCGGAATTTTAAGCTTTACGATATCGGAGGGATTCATGGTGCCATCTTTCCGCAAAAAGCCGGGAATAGATATAAAAGAATAATTGTAAACCGTAAAAATAAATTAGGTTGACAATCGAAGGCGGCATTGTTATACTGGGGACGTTTGCAGAAATCTGGCAGACAGGAACCATGAAAATAAACGGAGGAACACGGCAATGAGACAGGAACGTCTGATGAACCTGGAGCGGGAATTGTCCGGCCTTGCGGGATACGAAGGCTGGATGATCGGAAAGTGCCGGTTTTTCTTTGGAGCGGAAACGGAACAGGTTGCAGTGCCGGGAGAGGCGGATGCGCGGGAGAAGAGCGCAAAGTTTAGGGTACTGCGGTCGGGCAGCCGCCTTGCGGAGGTGGAGATCCTGCGGCCGGCTGCAAATGACCGGCTTCTGGTAACGCTCATAGATCCGGTGCGTGAAACCGAAGCTAACGTGCAGCATGGCAGAATGGCAGAAAGTCCGCCGGACATAAAAGAAAAGCAGGAAAATGAGCCTGGTAGATGGTTTGTGGCGGAGCGGGCAGACGTGGATGCTTATCTGGAAGCTTCCGGGGATAACAATCCCATCCATCAGGACGCGCATGCGGTAGTGCCAGGATTTTTTATGGTAAACCGGATCGCGCTGGGGACTGCGGAGACTGCCGTGAGATTGCAGTGCGGTTTTATCATCCCCTGTATATGGGGAAGCTGCAAGGCTTACAGTGGACAGAAGCGGAGAGAAGAAAAGCGCGGAACTTTTTACAGAGCAGGAGAAGATTCTTCAGATGATCTTTACTTAAGAGGAAAGAAGTATGAGTACAATGACGAAAACAGCGAAGAAAGAAACCATATGGACAACATTCGGGATTACGACCATGGCACTTATGACGACCATGCTGATCGTCTCCACCTACATAAAAATTCCGCTCCCATTTACTTCCGCGAGCATTACTGCGCAGACACTGGTGGTGAATCTGATCGGCATGCTGTTTGCACCGCTTCAGATTGTTGCCATTATGGCAAGCTGGATCCTTTGAGCGTGATGGGAATTGGCGGATCTCTTGGCAAGTTGCTTGGACCGGCCGGCGGATACCGTTATGGAAACGCAGTGGCAGCGATTCTCATTGCCCTGTTCTGCCGCAAGGTTAAGAATTTAAAGGCACAGACTGCCTTTCTGATCTTTGTCGGAATTCCGGTCATTTACCTGTTTGGCGCAGTGCAGATGAAGATTGTGACAAATCAGCCGTGGCCGGCCATCATGGTGCAGGCGGTTCTGCCGTTTATTCCGCTGGATGTGGTAAAGTGCTTCGTGGCAGCAGGCCTGGCGAAGATCCTGCGCCGTATTGTGCCTCAGTTTTAAAGGAGTGACAGAATGGAAAAGGTATGGATCCTTGGAGGTCTGCGCAGCTTTATCGGTGTGAAAGACCGGATGTACCGGAATGTACCGGCAGAGGTCCTGGGAGCAGAGAGGTGCTCAGGGCTGTCATTGAAAATACCAGCTTGCGGAGCTTGATATCGACTTTATCATCGGCGGAAACGCGGTGGGTGGGGGGTGGAAATATGACTCGCCTGGCGGCATTGACTGCGGGCATTGATCAGCAGGTTCCGGCGGTAACCTTGGATCTGACAGTGTGGTTCTGCCCTGGAGGCAGTCACCCAGGCAGCAGCAAAAGATTGAGAGTGGCCTGGCAGATTTGGTTCTTGCAGGCGGCATGGAAAGCTCATCCACCCAGCCACTCCGGATGTGGAATCTCGAACCATCCGAACTATGAGAAGGACAAGGTCTGGACCGTGGCGCAGTTTGTACCGGGGCAGCAGGGTGAGCAGGTCATGCTGGAAGGAGCAGAGCGCACCGCAATATTGGAGCAGGTGAAGAAAAGAAGAACAGGACTTCTGGGTGCTGGAGAGCCACCATCGGGGCTGCAAAAGCCGCCCAGGAGGGAATTTTATCGGACATCCAGGTATCGGTGGCAGGAAGCCAGAAAGATGAGGGCATCCGTGTCTCCATGAACCAGAAACTCATTGACCGCCTGCCTTATCTTCTACCGGGCGGTTCCGTGATCCATGCGGCCAATGCCTGCCCTCATGCACGATGGCGCGGCCTTTGTGGCGCTTTTGCTCGGAAGAGTACGGAAAACGCCATAACCTGACACCGGCTGCGGTATTGCGTTTTGGAACCGCCGTGGGCGGTGATCCCCTTATGAGTCCGAAAACCGCGGTTCTGGCGGTGGAAAAGCTGCTGAAAAAGACCGGGCTTGCTTATGAACAGATCGATGCCTTTGAGGTAAATGAAGCCTTTGCGGTGATTGATGTGCTGTTTGAGCGGGCCTTCCCGGGAACGAGAGAACGCTACAACCGGTTTGGCGGCGCCCTGGCTTATGGACATCCTTATGGAGTTTCAGGAGCACTGCTTCTTCTGCATCTTTTGAAATCTCTGGAATCCTGCGACGGGCATTATGGCATCTGTTCCGTGGCGGCGGCTGGCGGCATCGGCAGCACAATTCTGGTGGAGCGGATATAAAACAGGTGGACAGATGTGGAAGAAGGCAAAGAATATGTTGACAAATTATCTGGAAATGATTCAGTCTGTGGAGCGGGACCGGGAGGCCCTGCTCTTTTCTGACCGTGTTTATACTTATGGAAATCTGGAGGATCTGGCGCTGGAAAAACAAAAGCAGTTCCATCTGGAAAATGGAAAACCGCAGCTTGTTGTGATCCGGGAAGAGTCCATCCTGAGCAGCTTACATCCTTTCTGGCCTGTCAGGGAACCGGGGCAGTGCCTCTGATTGTTCCGGGTGACGTGACAGTTCCGGACACTTTTTTGAAATAGAAATTCCGGAGGGCGCCTGCATGGCAGTCATGACCTCGGCACTACCAGGGGAGCGGAAAGCTGTTGTTCCGTACCTTTGAGCTGGTACGGATATTTTGAAACCCAGAACCAGATCTTTGGCATTAATTCAGAAAGCCGCCTTTTCGCCCAGGGAAGCCTGGCCTTTACCGGTAATCTGAACCTGTATCTGGGGCAGCTTTCTGCCGGAGCAGCAGTGATTGCCTGCGATGTGTTTGATCCGAGACTCTGGAAACGCCAGTTGGAAGCGTGCCGGGCAGACGGGATTTATCTGATCCCGGCAAAGCTGCGGGCGTTAAAGCAGGTGTATGAGCGGGAACGGGAACCAGAAAAACGGAAGAACCAGCACATCAGGCTGATCTTAAGCGGTTCCCAGAGCTTTGGCGGCGCGGAGGCGCGGGCAGTTCAGGCGGTATTCCCGGAGGCAGACCTGATCTTGTATTACGGAGCCAGCGAACTGAGCTATGTAAAGTTATGTGCACGGCCGGGATATGGGGAGGATAAGACTCTGATCGGCAGAAACTTCCCGGGAGTTGCCATTCGCCTGGAGGACGGTGAGATCCATGTGACAACGCCCTGTGGAGTGATAGGCGCGGACCCGGATGCCTTTGCCGGAGACTACGGCCACTGGGACAGGCGGGCAACCTTTACTTTGACGGCCGCCGGGATGATATCTGCAATATGAATGGAAGAAAAGTTTCATCCGTGCGGGTGGAAAATGCCCTGCTGGATGTGCCAGGCGTGAAGGAGGCTGCGGTGAAAGCAGCCTCCCAGAGGTGGTCACGATATGCTGATGGCCTGGGTGGTTCTGGACCCACCGACAGCGGAGCAGGCATGGAAGCGGAGGGACAGCAGCCAGAGCAGGAAATGAAACGAAAGCTGCGCGCCCATCTGGCCGGAAAGCTTTCTGCCAGTGAGATCCCGCAGAAAATCACATTTCTGGAAGCACTTCCGAAAAATGAGAGCGGAAAAGTCCGGAAACGCGATCTGATATAAAAATACAGCATATTGGTAACTTGTCATGCCGCGGATTCTATGTTATATTGGTATCCGTGGCATTTTTGCCAATTTACGAGAGAAAAGAGAGAAAAAATGTTACAGTATCTGATCGTATGCCCGCTGGTATTCTTGGCGGGATTTGTTGACTCCATAGCAGGGGGAGGCGGACTGATCTCCCTTCCGGCCTACATCATTGCCGGAGTTCCGGCGCATTTTGCCATTGGCACCAACAAAATGTCGTCTACGCTGGGGACCAGTGTTTCCACCTGGAGGTATCTGAAAAATGGATATCTGAAGGGAAAGAACCTGATCCAGACAGCCGTGTGTGCCTGCCTGACAGCGCTGCTGGGTTCTTATATCGGTTCCAGCCTGTCTCTTCTGGTGAGCGACAACGTGATCAAGCATATGATGATGGTGGTGCTGCCAATTGTGGCTTTTATGTGCTGCGCAACAAAAATATGGGAGCGGATGACGGAAAAACGAAGCTCTCATCCAGAGCAGTGCTTTTCATCAGTGTGCTGGCATCGTTTGTGATCGGCATGTACGATGGTTTTACGGGCCGGGAACCGGAACCTTTTACCTGCTGGTACTGACCGGAGCCGCGCATCTGAATGTGCGCGAGGCATCGGCCCTGACCAAGGTGCTCAATCTGACCTCCAACGTGATGGCTCTGGCGAACTTTCTGCTTAACGGAACGGTTTACTATGGCCTGGGGCTGGCAGCAGCCGTGTTCTGCATTGCCGGTCATTACATTGGATCCGGCCTGGTAGTGAGCAACGGGCAGAAAATTGTCCGTCCGCTGATCCTGGTGGTGCTGGTTATTTTATTTGTAAAGATTTTAATGGGAATCTGATCATAATGTACATATCAATAAAAGGAGAATTTCTATGAAGTGGACCAAATTTACCTTAAAGACCACGACCGAGGCTGTAGACCTCATCAGCAGCATGTTGGACGAGATCGGCATTGAGGGCATTGAGATCGAGGACAATGTACCGCTGTCTGACGCAGATACCAAGGGAATGTTCATCGACATTCTGCCGGAGCTTCCGCCGGATGACGGCACCGCAAAGGTTAGCTTTTATGTGGAAGATTTAAGCAATCTGGAGAATATCATCCATCAGGTGAACGCAGGCCTCGATGAGATTGCGGAGTTTGTGAACGTGGGCGAGCGCACCTTAAGCGTATCGAGACGGAGGATAAGGACTGGATCAACAACTGGAAACAGTATTTCAAACCGTTTACGGTCGATCACATCCTTATCAAGCCGACCTGGGAGACCATCCCGGAGGAGCACAAGGACAAGCTGCTCATCCAGATCGATCCGGGTACTGCTTTTGGTACTGGTCAGCATGAGACCACCCAGCTTTGCATCCGTCAGCTCCGCAAGTATGTGAATGCGGACTCTGAGATCATTGATGTGGGAACCGGCAGCGGCATTCTGGGTATTGCGGCCTTAAAGCTGGGCGCAAAGAGCGTATTCGGCACCGATCTGGATGAGAATGCCATCGTGGCCGTGGGCGAGAATCTGGAATCCAATAACATTCCGGCAGACCGCTTCCATGTGGTTCAGGGCAACATTATTGATGACAAGAACATTCAGGACCAGGCCGGTTACGAGTGCTATGACATTGCGGTAGCCAACATTCTGGCTCCGGTCATCATCATGCTGCAGGGCGAGATCTGCAAACACATCAAGCACGGCGGCATGTTCATTACCTCCGGCATCATTAACACCAAGGAGCAGGACGTCAAAGACGCCATGAACGCCAATCCGGAGCTTGAGATCGTGGGAAACTACTTACCAGGGCGACTGGGTATCCATCACCGCCCGCAGAAAATAAGGAGCAGCAGCGTGTATCATTTTTTGTAACACCGGCGCAGATCATGGATGGCTATGCCGTGATCACCGGTCAGGACGTGAACCATATCCGCAATGTCCTGCGGATGAAGGCAGGAGAGCAGGTGGGAATCCGTGACGGTATTTCCCGCAGCTATATCTGCGAGCTGGAAACCATCGGTGAGGATGAGATCCGGGCAAAATCCTGACAGAAGACACCGACTTAAGCGAACTTCCGGCAGAATTATATCTGTTCCAGGGCCTGCCTAAGAGTGATAAAATGGAGCTTATCATCCAGAAGGCTGTGGAGCTGGGCGTACATGAGGTCATTCCGGTGGCAACCCGCCGCGCGGTGGTAAAGCTGGACCGGAAGAAAGAGGAGTCCAAGTTAAAACGCTGGAATGCCATTGCGGAGAGCGCGGCCAAACAGTCCGCCGCATGATGATCCCGCAGGTGCACAGCGTACTGACCATGAAAGAGGCCTTTGCCTACGCGAAAGGGTTTGACGTGAATCTGATCCCCTATGAGCTGGCAGAGGGCATGAAAGAAACCAAAGCCATTCTGGAACAGGTAAAGCCCGGCATGCGTGTGGGTATCTTTATCGGCCCGGAAGGCGGTTTTGACGTAGAGGAAGTGGAAACAGCCATGGCGGAAGGCATTCATCCCATCACTCTGGGACGGCGCATCCTGCGGACCGAGACCGCGGGCATGACCATGCTTTCTATCCTGATGTTCCAGTTAGAGCAGTAAGTGTTATAGGTTATAGGAGATAGAATGGAAGCATATTTTGATAATTCAGCTACCACAAAGGTCCTCGACAGTGTAAGGGACATCGTGGTGAAAAACAATGACAGAGGACTACGGCAATCCGCTGCCAAGCACCGCAAGGGCATGGAGGCAGAGCAGTACATCCGCGACGCGAGAAAGATCATCGCGGATACCATGAAGGTGCAGGAAAAGGAAATCCTGTTTACCTCCGGCGGTTCCGAGTCCAACAACATGGCCCTGATCGGTACAGCCTGGGCGAATCAGAGAGCGGGAAAGCACATCATCAGCACCTCCATCGAGCATCCGTCCGTCTACAATCCACTGGGCGTGCTGGAGGAGCTTGGCTTTGAGGTGACCATTCTTCCGGTCGACCACGACGGCCATATCAGCCTGAAGGAACTGGAGGAGGCCATCCGCCCGGATACCATCCTGGTTTCCACCATGTATGTGAACAATGAAGTGGGAGCTGTGGAACCGGTTGGGAGATCTCAAAGATCATCAAAGCAAAGAATCCGTCCACTCTGTACCATGTGGATGCCATTCAGGCTTATGGCAAGTATGTCATCCGCCCGAAAAAAAGCAGGGCATTGACCTGCTTTCTGTCAGCAGCCATAAGATTCACGGACCGAAGGGGTGTGGGATTCTTATACATCCGTAACGGCGTGAAGATTAAACCCCTCATCTATGGTGGGGCCAGCAGGCCGGCCTGCGCCCGGCACTGAGAATGTTCCGGTGTGGCAGGATTTGGCGCTGCAGCAAAAGAGATGTACACGAACCACGCGGAAAAAAAATACAGAAACTCATCGAACTGAAGGGATTACATGACGGACCGCCTGGGCGAGATTGAAGGAACGGTCATTAACAGCAAAAAGGGCGAGGCAAGCGCACCGCAGATCGTCAGCGTCAGCTTTGAGGGCGTGCGCAGCGAGGTGCTTCTGCATGCGCTGGAGGATAAAGGTGTTTACGTTTCTTCCGGTTCCGCATGTTCCTCCAATCATCCGGGTATCAGCGGAACCTTAAAGGGCATCGGCGTGGCCCAGAAGCTTCTGGATTCCACCATCCGCATGAGCTTTGGGATGTTTAACACAAAAGAAGAAGTTGATTACACCATTGATGTAGTTAAAGGAGCTGGTTCCGGTCCTGCGCCGTTACCAGAGAGGATAAGAAAGGAAAAGTATGGTATACCAGTCATTTTTTGATTAAGTACGCAGAGATCGGTACCAAGGGCAAGAACCGTTACCTGTTTGAGGACGCGCTCATCAAACAGATCAAGAACGCGCTCAAAAAAAGTGGAGGGTTCCTTCATTGCCTCCAAGGAGTCCGGACGTATCTACGTGCAGGCTCTCAGCGAGTACGATTACGACGAAGTAATCGATGCCTTAAAAA
>VOFG01004554.1_pt1 | contig 31440 bp, 55 predicted proteins | sample 5384171 | NCBI WGS metagenome assembly VOFG01 (sample SAMN12384726, study PRJNA508395) | human gut metagenome | isolation source: healthy gut F | host: Homo sapiens
ACGCATCAAAATTTCATTTAAAGCACGTGTCCAGGATGTCTGCTTTGTAGAATTTCATTATATTTTAACTGTGATCTTGGAAACTCTTCCAGAGATTTCTCACTTGCATTGCTTAAGAACAGAACTAACATCACATCCTTCAAGTGTTCTGCAATTCTACAACAAAGGAGCTTCCATATCATAGCCTGCCCACCTGTAACTAAATTAAACATAATAATTCCTCCCAACTCGTCTCCTGCTACAATACCTGTTTTCTGCAATTTCTGTTATTTTTTCTTTCAACAATACCTATATTAGTTCACAGCATCAAATATCCTTGATAATTCTGAGTGTAATCTATAAAATTCTGCCGGATATCCTGTTTCACATCTGCAAAATTTTACCTCTGTATTTTACAGCACTTTATATATTCAGAACTGTAAAATACCGTTTCCTGGCACATCATGTATTGAGAAAATCCTGCCGAAAATATGATTTTTCTCATATCCCCGCAGGATAATTCTATCCGAATCAGTTCATAAACACAAGTCTTTATGGACATACGTTTTTTTATACCTATTTATACTTATTTACAATTTCTTTCATCCGGGGAAGTTTTTCTTCCATATCTTTTCACCAGTTTGAACTGTGTTCTCAGCGATCCAGATTATGTCCCTCTCTGTGGATCTTGAAGTAATGATCTCCCTCCAGATGGTCTGTCAGGAAACGGATTCCATTCTCAAATGTCATAAGGATTGCCCCCATCGAAAGCATATCCAATTCTGTCTCTGTCAGCGCACCGCCGCATCCCTCTATAAAACCTTTGACATAACTTCATACAGGTGAAGGTCTGGGACACTTTCGTCAGGTCTTTGCTCATCCTCTGCTGCCGGTACTTGCGCCAAAGCGGATAGAATCACCGAAATCATTCGCTGTCAGTCCCGGCATGACTGTATCAGATCGATCACACAGATTGCTTTGCCTGTCGCATTATCGATCATGATATTATTCAGCTTGTGTCATCATGCTGCGTTACACGAACGGCAGCCTTCCCTCTTTCTGCATATCATACAGTGCATGTGTCAGTTCTTCTCTCTCCAGGATAAAGTTGATTTCATCCTGAACAGCTGCAGCTCTTCCACATACATCTTCAGCTACTGCCTTTTAAATTTCTTCAGACGGTCGGTGTATTATGAAAATCTTTGATCGTCTCATGAAGAGTTTCTGCCGGATAATCTGCCAGAAGTCTCTGAAAATGTCCAAACGCCACTGCACTCTGATAAAAATCATTATCATTTTTGACCTGTTCATAGCAGGTTGCTCCTTCTATAAACAGATAAATTCTCCAGTAATCCCCGTTGAATCAACAAAATAAGGAAGATTTTCCTTTGGCTGTTTAACAGCGTCAGAGTTTCACGCTCCGGATCGCCGCCATTTTTGTAATTTTCTTTTCGGAGCCAGGAAGTAACACCGCTGACATTCTCCATCAGTTCCTACAGGATTCTTAAAATACGCCTGCTCATTCTCTGCAGAATATAACGCCTGATCCTGTCCGGGTTTTCACAGGTAAGCCTGTAGGTGTCATTGATATGACCGCTTCCATAAGGAATACATTCTTCCAGTTCACCCGGCAAATTAAAAGCTTCTGTCACTTCGGATATTTTATTGCTGTTTTCCACCTTATTTTCCTCCCATAATTTCTGTGGATACAGTCCCTGATCTTTCAGATTCTGGATCGCGTTCATAACCATCGGTTTATCTTCTTTGTAGGTTACGCCATACCATTTATCCTATAGATTTCAGAACTTTTACAGTTGCTTTCTTCTCACAGAGAAGTTCATCCACTACAAACGGCAGGAAATATTCGCCCTTCATAGGATTGTTCTGGAAGTGCCTCATCGAGGAATGGTTTAAAACGGCTTTCAGTTCCTGCAAAATACTTTCTGAAAAGCCCCACATGTTCATAGAAACGATGCTGCCCTTCGGAAGCATTGTCCAGGTCTTACCGTCATCTTCTGTGTACGCTGTCCCACCGTCATGCTTCTCAATATGGGTACGCTCGTTGATCTTAAGAAGATGTCCTTCTTCATCTGTCTGCACACACCTCTTGCCACATGTCCATTCTCTGTCAAAGTATTTTCAAGATGATAACCGACCATCATATATCTGATAAACGGCATCCATCTTATCTGATTGATTCTCTCAGAAATCATATGCCATCTTAAATGCATGGCATTCCATAATAGTCATCTGCATTAATAACAGCAAATGGTCCGTCAATTTCTATACAGCTTAATACGGCATGTCCGGTTCCCCACGGTTTCACTCTGCCTTCCGGAACAGAATATCCCTCTGGAAGATTTGCTAATTCCTGGAACACATATGCAACCTTCCATCTGATTGCTCAGGCGGTTGCCGATCACCTTCTTGAACATCTCCTCATTTTTTTTTGATAATAAATACAACTTTTTCAAATCCTGCCTGTACTGCATCATAAATAGGAGAAATCCATGATGATGTGTCCCTCTTTATCCAACCGGATCGATCTGTTTAAGTCCGCCATAACGGCTTCCCATACCTGCTGCCATAACTACTAATACTGGTTTCTTCATAATTTTTTCCTCTTTTTCTTTAAATGTTTTTCGTTCTCCAGATTACCTGGTAACTTTTTACATTCATCTTATCATACTATGCCAAAACGTGTTAAGTCATAATACGTTACTTTCCTGCAATGGTAACGTAGAAAATTATTGGTATTGCCTATGATTTCAGGGTCAAAAGTGTTCTCTGCGAAACACCTTAAGTAACATTGCCAATCATCATCCCTTAATTACCACCGGTAACACCGCCAATAATTTTCAGACAGGAAAAATACAGAATAAATGTCGGCAGGAATACAATGATCCTGCTGCAAACATTCCGGCCCAGTCACCTGTATATTTCATGGAGTTGATCATTCCATAAAGTCCGGGTGCAACAGGTTTCAGCTTATCCGAGCTTGCGAAGATCAGTGACAGGAAATACTCGTTCCAGATATTAATAAAATTAAAGATTGTTACTGTTACGATTCCTGACTGTGCCATGGGGAACATGATTTTCCAGAAAGTACGCATCGGAGGGCATCCGTCATCGCTGCCGCTTCCTCATAAGTTCTGGAAATATTACTGAAGAAGGTAAGCAGGAAAATGGTCGTATAAGGTACATTAATTCCTACATATAATATAATCAATACAGTTCTTCCTGCTGCCACATTATTCAGGATTCCCCATACCGGAAATAATGCTGAAAAGGGAAGAACAACCATTGCCGGAACACCCATGGCAGATACAAAACTGGTCTGTATAAATTTGTTTTGCAATAAAATCAAATCTGGACAATACGTAAGCTGCGGTGCACACACCAGAATCAGTATTGTGCGAAGGAAATTACTGAATAGATCAGAGTTTTTTTCCGAAAAAAGCCTGCAACTCCGGCCCCGTTCATGCCTTTGCATAATTTTCAAAATGTAGTCGGATTCAAACTTCAGGGGCTTTCCCTGGAAGATTTCTGCTGTTGTGGAAAAACTTGCTCAAATACCCATCCAAGAAGCGCAATGGTAAAAAAAGATTACCCAGAGCAGCAGGATGATGTATCCCGGCAGGAGTTTGACTTTTTTTCAGATTAAAGGGTCTTCGTGCCTCTTTTTTTTTGCCATTTTTCATCCCTCCTTAAATTCCAGATCATCATCTTTGATCATTTTGTTACATACTGTAAAACATCACAACTACGCAAATACTAAGCAGTACACCAATGGCAGCTCCCAGACCTGCATTTCGTTCTGTAACTGTATTACCGCTTAAAAAAATCTGCATGTACATATAAACATAAGGGGAGGTAATTGTCTGTGTGTCTGCAGTTACTGTGGAGAAAAAGCTGTAACCATACAAAAAGCCTACACTGCTTACAGACCACATGGTAATGTTGGTTTTAAACACTCCTTTTAACAGAGGAAGTGTCATGTAACGAAACTGCGCAGGTTTTGGTCGCTCCGTCAATGGAGTTGCTGCCTCTTCATAATATTCAGGGCTGATACGCTCAATACCGCTGAGCCAGATTAGCATATGGTATCCAACCATCCCAAAACAATATGCAACAGTCCCAGAATTTATGGTCATTATCCAGGAACTGAATCTTTGCCAGATTGTCAGATGCAGTGCTGTAAAGGATCTTTCAACAAACCATATCTTGGACTGTACACATACACAGCCACATGGTTGCAAGCGCTACTGCACTGACAATATTTGGCATATAAATGATCGCGCGGAAAATTTCTTCTTTCCTCTGATTCCACTGGTAAGAATAACTGCAAATAAAGAGACAGGCTCATTACCACCAGACCGCCGATCAGCCAGATACGAAACAGGTTAAAAAATGAAGTCTTAAATAAGCTGGTACTCATCAGCTTTTTGTATAGTTCCAAAATCCTACAAATTTCCATAAATCCATGGAATCTGTAACTCCGTCAATCTTGAAAAAGCTCATGATCACTGTTCTGATAATCGGATACAGAAAGATTCCCAGAAACAAGCAGAACTGCCGGAGTCAGAAATACAACGATCATCGTTTTATTCTTCTTCAAATAAATACCTCCTTTGTAAGTTATACCATATCTACGGATTGCTACGCTTCGCTCCGCAATCCTCCAGCCATTGAATCCGCTGATTTTCGTAAAGCTCTTATGTCTGGCGGCTAAAGTCTTATCGTGCAAGAACGAACGACTTTTTGCCTTTGAAACCTGGATATTCAAAAGACAGATGGCGGCAGCGTAGATACGATGCCACCATCTCTATAAATTCTTTATTTATTTCGCTGCGTCCTGCATAGTGGAAACAAATTCATCTGCTGTAATGGAACCTGCCATTAATTTGATGAAGTTTTCTTTGATAACCGAGTCATATCTACGTTGGATTCTACACCGCATGCCCATGTGAAACGGTTTTGTGCTCTGCTCGATAACAGGTTTTGCACACTGCAACCATTGCCAACCATTCTGTGTTTGTTGTGTCAGCCGGGATACCTACAGTTTCATCTGCAAGTTTCTGGTCGTATTCACCTTTTGTAAGGAATGTGATCAGATCAAAAGCTTCTTTTGCAAGTTTTGTATCTTTGTTAACACCAAATACCTGTGCGCCAAAGTTTGTTTGTTTCGATTCCGTTTGCTCCGTCTGTAAGTGCCGGATATGCGAAGCATCCCCAGTGGAAGTCAGGACCTGCCATCTCTTTTACTTCGTTTGGTAACCAGGAACCATTCAGATACATTGCAGCTGTTCCAAGTGCAAGCTCTGTGTTCTGACCTGCTGGCCATACATTAGAACCAACCATCTCTGAATAGTATCCATTAGTTGCAAGTTCTTCGATATCCTGTGCCATCTGAAGAACTGCAGGATCATCCCATTCACCTTCAGTTACGATTTCTTTTACTTTATCTTCTCCAACCAGTCTTGCAAGATGATATCCTATCATCGCATGTTGCATAAGCATCGTCCATAGTCATTGGTGATTCCAGCATCTTTTAATTTGGCATACATCTTTGAACTCATCCATGTCTTTCGGCTCTTCTGTGATTCCTGCCTGCTCAAACAGGTCTTTGTTATAGAAGAAAGCAAATACGTTTGGCCTGATATGGAATTGTTTAGTAATGTACCGCGTACCGGCATCTTTGCGATCAGACCTGCATTTGCAGTTTACTTCATAGTCATTGTCTTTTGCAAGGTCTTCCAAAATCAGCAGATGTTGCCATACATTCCGTTTACACGGTCAATATCTAAATCAAAAATATCAATCTGTGCCGCCGTCAGTGCAGGCTGAAGTGCTTCACGGTTTCGGTACGTCCCTTAAACTGAAGGTCTACCTTAACTCCTGTCTGTTCTGTATAAGCGTCAACTGCTTCCTGAATCACCTGTCCCTGTGGCTCTGTAGCTTCCCACATTGACCAGTAAACTAATGTATCATCTGCTGCCCTGAACAGTGAAAGCCGGTGCTGCAAGTCGAACCAACCATAACCACACATAATGTTGCACTAAGCATCTTTTCTTCATACCCATAACCTTTTTTCCTCCTTGGTCAGTTTGACATTTTGTCTTCTTTTTTCTCTCTTTTCGCTCTTTTGTTGAATTTCAACAATTATTTCTTTGGTAGTTCTTATTTTATCATTTTTTGCATAATAAATAGTATTTGCACAAACGTCCATTTCTTTTGTACAAAAATTCATTTTCAACTGTTTTTTCATCTATTTTTGTTGTATGCTTATACACAACAAACTATATTAAAAGTTTTCGGACAGGCTGAGGGAGGTGGCAGTAATGGCTTTTGAGAGTATGTATCTGGAAGAAGATATTCATATTGACCGGATTTATACAATCCACTATTTTGAATACAAAAGTGATTTTCCACTTTGCAGGAGAACGCCATAATTTCTGGGAATTTCAATGTGTAGATAAGGGAAAGGCAGAAATAGAGACAGATAACGAGGTATCTACCATCTGACAACGGACAGCTCATCTTTCACAGACCAAATGAATTTCATAACCTTATTGCCATAGGAAATACCGCACCTAATATTGTGGTGTAGTTTCTTTTGAATGCGATTCTCATGTATGAAATTCTTTGAAAAAATTGGAAACTTTCTGATTCTGAGAGAAATCTCATGGGATATGCTGATTGCCGAGGCACGCCGCTGTATCAAAACCCCTCTGGATGATCTTATACAGAAAGATGGAAAAGAAAGAAGATTTTTTTGTTTGGTTCTCAGCAGCTTATCCGTATTTACCTTGAGCAGATGCTGATCTACATGATCCGGAGAAATTCTTTCCTCCCATGACTGTACCTGTCAGCCAATTTGTGAATCTGAAAAAATAATTCCGCTGTCTATAAGCGTGTCATTGCTTATATGGAAGACCACATCCGGGAAAATATTACACTCTGCGATCTGTGCCATGACAATATGATCGGACGCTCCCAGCTTCAGAAAATATTTCAGGAACAACATCAGTGCGGCGCCATGGATTTCTTTTTCCCGGTTAAAGATCGCCTATGCCAGACAACTGATCCGCGAGAACCAGATGAACTTTACGCAAATTTCAGAATTTCTGGGATACTCTTCCATCCATTACTTTTCCAGACAGTTTAAAAAAATTTCCGGAATGACACCCACAGAATATATCACATCAATAAAGGCGCTCTCAGAACGAGAGCGCCAGTAATACCAGACCAATATTTTCATAATGTTGAACAGCCTTTTTCTTATTTCATATTGCTGAGATTTCTCTATAAATTCATCCGATGTTTCTTCTAATCTTGTAAGCTTCGAAGTTCGCTTTGTATCTGTTCTTTATAATCCGGATCGCCTCCAGACCTGCAGCCCACATGTACGGTTTGACATCTCTTTCATATACGGTACCACTGCATCTGCCAGCACTTCCGGCCATTGTGTATTGTCCGTATCTGCCGGGATGGAATTAACCGCATCTGTCATTTTCATATCTGTTTCCCCGGTACAGATGGAATATGCAAAATCAAAGCTTCCTGTTTCATCTGCGAATCCTTTGTGACTCCAAATCCCTGTGCTCCCACCATAACACCTTCTGTGCCGTCTGTTTCCCTTTACTGCAGGCCATGGAAAAAAATCCCCAGGAATCATCAGATTCTGTAGCTTCTGTCACTTCATTCCGAACCCAGGAGCCTTGCAGCACCATGACTGCCTCGCCATCTCCCCACTTCATCCTGACCTTCCGGATGCTGTGCCGGTGCACTCTGACTCATATATCCCGCAAAAAACAAAATTCTGATATCATCTGCCGCCTCTTTTGCCTGTGGAATCTGTGACCAGGTACAGTTACGGATCAGCTGCTGCACTTTATCCCTGTCCAAGATATCTGGCAAGTTGATATCCATACAGAAGATTCACATACTTTTCATCGCAGGTCATGGCACTAAGGCCACTGTCACTGTTTTTAATCTTACGGCATACTCTGATCAGTTTCTCCCAGGTATCCGGGATATCCTGTTCTGTAAGTCCAGCCTCTTCCCATAAATCCTTATTATACCAGACGCCTGTGATATAAGGCTGATACGGCATTGCAAGCAGTTCTCCATTTCCCCAGTTCTTCACCTGCTCCAACAGTACCGGCATAATATGCTTCTCATAATCCACAGTATCTGCCATTCCTTTTAATTCTGCCAGATAATCCCTGTGTTCCTGAGCCATCCTCTGATAATCATCATCAAAAGGTCAATCTGTTCTCCGGCATCCAGGGCAGGTTCTATCAGAGACCGATTCCTCTCTGCCCTTCCACTGGATCTCCACAGAAATACCTGTAGCCTCCTGATAGGCGTCTGCTGCTTCCTCTGATCACCTCTGCCTGGGGTTCATCTTCTTCCCACATGGACCAGTATACAATACTCTGTTCCGGAATTTCTGTGATTTCATCTGATGCTGATACAGTAACTGCTCCTGTTGCGAACAACATTGACAAACAGCTCATACCCGCTGCAATGCTTCTCCATTTTTTCCATACTGAAAATACCCTCCATTGTACCTGCTTTTACATGGATAACTGTTGATTTTATTTTCTCCAATAATCACTTGTCTGTCAATCCCCAAAAATTTATACATTTCTAACAACCATGTCGGATACTGTCCACTTTCTTTCAACACCAGACAAAATCATCCGTTTCACTACAACGAATAACAGCTCCGCAGGAGCGTTTACTTAGTTTGATCAAACAGGATTTCCATCTTCGTTCCCTTACCCGGCTCACTGTCCAGAAGAATTTTGCATGATGCAAAAACTGCGCCATGTTTTACAATAGAATGCCCCAGACCTGTACCTCCTGTTTCACGAGAATGACTCTTTATCTACTCTGTAAAAGCGTTCAAAAATCCTCTGCTGTTCGCTTTCCGGAATACCAATTCCGTTATCTTCCACACGAAAGTACGGTTTCCCATTGAGTTTTCCCACAAAAACCTTTACATCTCCACCATCCAGGATTGGTATAGCGGATAGCATTATCCGTAAGATTATAAAACATTTCATACAATACATGACGTACTCCCTGAATCTGTGCAGGTCCGCCTGTATATTCCAGATTAATCTTTTTCTTTGCTGCCCTGTTCTGCAGATTGTTGATCACATCTTCCCCTAAGCTCTCCGATATCAACCTGTTCAAACATGGTTTCTCCGTTCTTCTCATCCAGTCTGGAAAGCTGAATGATATCTGCAACCAGATTTGATAAACGCTCGGACTCATGAAAAATCCTGCCGGAAAATCCTGCATCTTGTCCGGCGGTACCATTCCATTCATCATAAGCTCCGCATATCCGAGATTGACATAAGAGGAGTTTTCAATTCATGGGAAACATTTGCCGAAAACTCTTTTTTCTTGCACTCTCTGCATTTTTCAGATCTTCCAGCTGTTTCTGGAATCTGTCTGTTCTGCTGATCCAGACGAAAAGCAATGGCCTTTAGTTCTTCATAGCATACATCATCCAGAGGATGTTCCAGATCAATCTGATTGATAGGCTCTATCAGCTTTCTGGTCTGTTTCTGGCACAAGAAAAAGTTCAATCACAAGGATCACACATACCAGTCCTCCAAGCAGAAGAAACTGGATAACATTGTTACCAGAAGACTGTCTGTAGTCCTTGGCCAACACGCAGGATCTTCCGTCATCAATTTAATTTTACAGCATAGTAAAACGTCTGTTTTGATAAGGTGTCTGAATATCGCACCATTTCACATGATCCCTTTTTTTTGCCTGAATAAATTCCGGTCTGTTACTGTGATTTTCCATTTGCGGATTCTCCAGCTGTCAAACAACACCTGACCATTTTTTCCCAGAAGAGTGATCCTGCTGCTGGTGATGTCCTACCGATCTTCATCCTGATAGAAAACGTCCATCGTCTTCTTCCAGTCCTGTTTTAATATATGCGGCTTCATCCCTTACGCCCTGTTTCATATATATATCATATCGGTTATACATAATAAGTTCCTGCTGCCAGGAAATGTAAGTATTACAGGATAAAATAATAAGTAAACTGGTGTGACTGAATATGGTATGATTTTCCAAATGTTTTTCCCTGTTTTATCTATTATGCTCCGATCCTGTATCCTACCCCCGCACAGTTTCTACAGATTTCCTGCATCTCCAAGTTTCTGACGCAGAGTTCTGGACATGGACATCCACAGTTCTGGTTTTCCTGTCAAAATCATATCCCCATACATGACAGAGGATCTGATTTCTTGTCATAACCAGTCCTTTATTTTCCATCAGATACTGAAGAAGTTCAAATTCTTTTCGGGTCAGATCGATCTTTTCTTCCCTTTCCAGCAGACCTGATGACGTCCCGACAGACAATAAAGTTCACCGCATCTCAGTTCCTTGTCTTCATTCCTGCCTGGAACAACGGCGTCTGAGAACCGCTTTTACTCTGGCAACAAATTCCATCATTCCAAAAGGCTTGGCAATATAGTCATCCGCGCCTGATTCCAGACCTCGCACCTTATCAAATTCGGCTTCTTTTGCTGTGACCATGATCACCGGAATATTCTTCGTCTCCTGGAAGCTTTTCAGTCTTTCCAGAATGGTGTATCCATCCTCTCCCGGAAGCATGATATCCAGAAGGATCAGGTCCGGAAGTTCTTCTTTCAGAAGCAGCACGGAGTTCTTTGCCATTTCCAAATCCCCTTGCCGAAAATCCGGTTGTTTCCAGTGTATAAATAAAAGTTCTCTGATATTTTTTTCATCTTCAACACAATAGATTCATTCTTTGTTATTCTTTTGTCAAGTTATTTCTTTTTTCCTTATTTTTCTCCCTGTAGAATCTGCTGACTGCCTCTGTATTCCTTTTGGAAGCAAAAATAACTGCCATTTTCCTGAAATATCCCTCAGATACTTAAGTGATAAGGCATCATCCACCTGTTTAGTTTTTCCAGACTGATATAAAATTCGTGAATCTTCCAGTTCGTTTTGATGGCTTTTTGACGATATTCAGATGACTGTGAGTATCATAAAGGTTCATTCACCTGCGTCACACAGACGCCAATGTTGGAACAATGGTCTGCGATGCGTTCCAGACAGGTTGTAAGGAGGTCTGAAAGGATAAATCCCATCTCGATCGTGCATTCCCGAACGCAGACGATTGACATGACGCCGCTTTACTTCTTTGAAAGTTCATCAATCAACTTCTTCCAGTGGTTCAATTTTCTCGGGCAAGATTCATATCCTGCTTGTCGAATACGTCATATGCAGTATCTACGATTCTTCTACTAGCGTCCCAGAACCTGCAGTTCTTTTTTGCCTGCACAGAAAAGCTGAGATTTTTTCATAAAGTTCTCTTGCTGATTCCATGATGTTGACTGCATGATCAGAAATACGTTCAAAATCTCCAATACAGTGAAGCATGATGGAAACGCTGTGGCTGTCCTTTTCGGAGAGGTCTTTGTTATTCAGTTTCACCAGATAAGTTCCCAGTTCATCTTCATAACGATCACCTTTGCTTCAATATTCTCAACGTTCTACGCCTGTTCTTCATCATATTTCTGAATCAGTCCAAAGGTGCAATACAGAACCTTTCTTGACTCCTCTGCCATTGTCTGGCCGCATTTCTTCCCTGCTCTACTGCAAATGCCGGTTTTTCCAGAAAACGAGGCTCCAGGATCATAAACTCTCTGTCCTCTGCTGAAACAACAATCCTTTTTTTTTGTCCCGGATTGTAAGACAGGCAAGTTTTCCAGAAGTTTGCAAAAGGAAGGAGAAATGATCGTTGCAGTAACATTAAATACACTGTGGATAACAGCAATTCCTGCCGGTGTTGCTGCCTGATGGAAAAAGAAAATCCAACAACTGCATTTATAAGATAGAATACAGTCATAAAGATAACTGGTACCGATCAGGTTGAAATACAGATGTACTGCTGCTGCACGTTTTGCATTTCTTCTTGGCTCCGATTGCAGAAAGGATTGCAGTAATACAGGTTCCGATGTTCTGTCCCATAATGATCGGGATTGCTGCACTGAACGGTACTGCGTTGTAAGACACAGGGCCTGCAGAATACCTACGGATGCAGAAGATGACTGGATCACTGCAGTCAAGAAGGGCACCTGCTATAACACCTAACAACGGATTTGAGAATTTAAGTAACAGGTTTGTAAATTCCGGCACTTCTGCAAGGGGTTTTACAGCAGAACTCATCATATCCATACCGTACATCAGGATTGCAAAACCAATAAAATCGTTCCGATATCTTTCTTCTTTGAATCATTGATAAACAGAATAAAGATCACACCAATGATCGCAAGCACAGGGGAAAATGATGTTGGTTTAAACATCTGAATGATAAAATTATCACTCTGTATTCCTGTCAGGCTTAAGATCCAGGAGGTGATCGTAGTACCGATATTGGCACCCATGATCACTCCTACTGCCTGTGATAATTTCATGATCCCTGAATTTACAAAACCTACTACCATAACAGTCGTAGCTGAAGATGACTGGATCACTGCTGTTACTCCTGCTCCCAAAAGCACTGCTTTTATCGGTTTGAAGTAAGATTTTCAAGAATCTTCTCCAGCTTTCCGCCGGAAACCTTCGCAAGGCCATCTCCCATTGCATTCATACCATACAAAAATAATGCAAGGCCTCCGATCAATGTTAATATACTGAATAAAAAATCCATGATTATTCTCCTTTTCCATGTTTTCATAAGTATATGGTTATTTAACTTGCTTCTCATCATAACCATGCTTTGTAAAATCATCCCCATGAGAATGTTAAATCCATGTAAAAATTTCCAGTCATGTATTCATTCTGTGTAAGGTTCCCATAAATCCATCCGTATTTTTTGATATAAAATAAAAAGAACAATTGCAGGAGATATGACACTAACCGGTGTTCATCTCTTACAATAGTTCTTTTATCAACCCGGATCCTGTATTTCGACAGTATTATTATCAGAATCTAGTTTCTTCATCCTCAGAACCAGTCTTATCAATAGAACGGATTTCCAGGAAATAACTGTAGTTATCATTTACTTTTTACTTCCACTCTGTCTCCAACCTTGTGACCTTTCAATGCCATACCAATGGGAGATTCAATGCTGATGCGGTTTTCCATGGAGTTTCCTCTTATGGAAGTAACCAGTTTGTATTTCTCAATCTCATCGTCTTCCTCGAAATATACCTCTACAATATCATCCATTCCAACTTCATCGTCTTTGGAATCATCAGAAACAATGGTTGCTGTTTTCAGCATATTCTCAAGGTAACGGATGCGGCTTTCATTCTGGTTTTTGTGCTTCTTTGCCGCATAATACTCAAAGTTCTCACCAGATCCCCTGGGCTCTTGCTTCTTTACAGCTTCGATTGCCTCTTTTCGTACAACCAGCTTGCGATGGTCAATCTCCTGCTGGATTTTCTCAACATCCTTCTGTGTAAGCTTTTCTTTCATGACTGCATCTCCTTTTACTGTTTTCCAAGTCGTTTCTCTTTCATATATTGTGCCATTTCATCAGAAATACTGTCGATCAGATAATTTTTACTGCTCTGACGTTTCTCATGCCATTGCTGGCGGATCTGATTTTCTGTAGCTTTTTATTTTTCCTCGAAGACCTCTGGCAGACATACGGTGGGCACCCTGTCCCATGATGATGATCTGCTCCAGTCCATCGGATGTTGCTACCGTTACCTGATTTTCCCGGCCAATCTTATGGAACTGTTTTTCAATGTACTGATCCGCTGTCTCAGCTTCTTTGGTGTAAACTACATGAATGTTATGATAGGTGATCACTTCCTCTGCATGGCCTTCTATCTTGTAAGCATCAAATACAAGAATTAACGTACATTTCTTAAAGCCCTGATAGTTACTCAGAATATCCATCAGTTTTGTCTGAGCTGCATGGAGGTTTGCATCTGCCAGCTCTTTTTAAATCTTCCCAGGCATAGATGATGTTATAGCCATCTACAAGGAGATATTCTTTTTCTTTCTTCTTAGCAGAAAAACTGTTGCGGTAATAGCTGCCGCTGTCAGATTTTGCAGAAAATGTTCTCTTAAACTGTGGTTCATTTTGTAACGCTTGACCGGTCCGAATGTGCGCTCAAAAATTGCTTTCAGTTCTTCTTCATCCTCATAGCTTCCTACACCGGCATTCTTTGGTGGACGATAACCTGAATCTGGCACCTGATTGTTCCATTCCTGTTTCCTGCTATACTTTCTTCTCCCCTTCCGGTATGGTACCACCCAGTTCAGACTCGTCAACCCTCTAAGTGCATATAATCCTCTACTTCATACCATGGCACCACAAATCCGGCTCCATGAGCACAGAATACAGAACCCGTGGGATTGTCCAGGTCACGTTCAGAATCATATCCAATCTCCTCAATTTCATCCTGATTCTGACATGGGGCATAGCCCTTCAATGAACAGAACAATCTCCCCCGCCCTTTCGTATAGGAGGTTACCTGTGTCTGATAATCTCGCATCATTGATACAGGTGCACTGCCTTTCAGAACCATCATATCATCCTCATCTGCTTCCGGCTGCTGGAAAGTTCCATTCATTTTCTGAATGTCAGTCATGGCACGCCCTATCATATCTCCCGGAATCTCAAGTCTGAACTCATAATATGGCTCAAGCAGGACACTCTTTGCTTTCTTTAATCCCTGACGCACAGCCCTGTACGTCGCCTGCCGGAAATCGCCGCCCTCTGTGTTTCAGATGAGCTCGCCCTGTGATCAGTGTAATCTGCATATCCGTAATCGGAGAACCGGTTAATACTCCCGGATGATCCCGTTCTTCCAGATGAGTCAGGATCAGTCGCTGCCAGTTACGATCCAGCACATCTTCACTGCATGCAGTAAAAACTGCAGACCACTTCCCGGCTCTCCGGGTTCCAGAAGCAGGTGTACTTCTGCATAATGACGCAGCGGTTCAAAATGGCCTACACCCTCTACAGGCTCTGCGATGGTTTCTTTATATACAATATTCCCTGTACCAAATTCTACTGCTACGTGAAAGCGTTCCCAGATCAGATGTTTTAATATCTCAATCTGAACCTCACCCATCAGCATGGCATGGATTTCTCCAAGCTGCTCGTTCCATACAATGTGAAGCTCCGGTTCCTCCTCTTCCAGCTCTTTGAGTTTCTTCAGCATCTGGTGAACATCACAGTCCTCAGGAAGCAGAATTCTGTAATTTAATACAGGTTCCAGAACCGGCATCTCCGATTCCCGTTCAATCCCAAAGCCCCTGTCCCGGATGTGTCTGGGAAAGACCGGTTACTGCACAGATGGTTCCTGCAGGAGCCTCCTTTGCAAGCTCAAATTTCACACCGGAATAGATACGGATCTGGTCCGCTTTTTCTGTATCTGTGAGAAGTTCCTTTACCTTTAGAGTTCCACCGGTAATCTTCATATAGCTTAAACGATTGCCCTGATCGTCTCTGGCAATCTTGAATACTTTTGCCCCGAACTCAGACGGATATGTCGGTGTCTCGCAGTATTTTTCCAAACCATGGAGGAATTCTTCTACACCTGTCATTTTCAGCGCAGAGCCAAGAAGAAACATGGGAAAAGTTTTCGCTCTTTGATTACTTTTCGGATATCTGATGTTGATATTTCCTCTGTTTCCAGGTATTTTTCAAGCAGTTCTTCATCACAGACAGAAACATCTTCCAGAAACTGAGACTGCAGATCTGATTTTTCCCAGGTGAAATCAACACAATTATCGCTTAATCTCTTCTTTAATTCTGCCAAAAGTTTCTCTTTATCAGTTCCGTCCTGATCCATTTTATTGATAAACAGGAACGTCGGGATCTGGTATCTTGCCAGAAGTCTCCATAAGGTCATGGTATGCCCCTGCACACCATCCGCTCCATTTGATTACAAGAATGGCATAATCCAGAACCTGCAGTGTCCTCTCCATTTCCGCTGAGAAATCCACATGTCCCGGCGTATCCAGCAAAGTTATCCCCCTGTTCCCCAGTTCAAACTCCGCCTGCTTGGAAAAAATCGTGATTCCACTCTCTCTCCAGGTTATAAGTGTCCAGATACGCATCCTGATGATCCACACGCCCCAGCTTACGGATTTTTCCGTTAAATATAAAATTCCCTCCGACAACGTAGTCTTACCTGCATCTACGTGGGCAAGGATACCAATGACAAGTTTCTCCATAGTATATTTAAGAACTCCTTTTTTCCTTATAAATTGATATATAAGTATTGGCTTAAATAAAATTAATCATTTGTATCAATTAAATAACTATTTTAACATAAGAATCTATATAATTCCAATATGGTTCTACTTTAATATAGTGGAACCGCCAGAACGCCGCAAAAAGCCAGAGGGTATATAATTCCAATATGGTTCTACTTTAATCCATAGCTGTCAGTTCCGCATATTTTTATGCTTATTTGCTCATTTTTGTCGACTTCACTATATCTGTTCTATTTTCCCATTCATTTTATCATGTTTTTCATCAAAAAACCACTCATTCCCTTTATTTACATACCATTGTCGACCTCTTCGCATTTTTATTTTATCGAACATCGACAGAATTTTTCATTATTAATCTACATCATCTGCAAAATTCAATTCTATAATATCCCATTTCATCATATCGACATTGCATATGCAATAGTTTTTATTATTAAGTATAATTTTATAATACTTGGTTTATATTTGTTTTTTTTATTTCTTGCACTTGTTTACTGATTTGTTATATACTTTAATTGTATCTGTTGTTCCACATTTGGAATTTCTCATTGCCAAAGTTAAACAGGTATCTATATAGCTTTAACTGGCATCATTGGGTAACAGAAAAAAGCGCGCATGGCAAATGCACGCTCTTTTCATACTCCCACCTTTATATCCATTTTCATTCACCCATCCTCTGATAGTTTCTTCACTCTCGCAAAGAATCCTGGCTACCTTTTCAATTGAATCTCCCTCTCTTTAAAAAGAAATTTGCAATTTTACGTTTTTCTCTTCTCGTCCAATCTTTATCCATCATTTTTCCAGCTTCATACTCAGCTTTCTGAGTTTCCTTTTTTCCTCTTCCTCATTGTATTCAAATATACTCCATAGCAACTACCTCCGCTCGATTCTTTTGCAGAAATTCTTTGAGAATTCCCCTCCTGGATGCTTTCGCTCACTGCACGTTCTACTGCCGTATTCAGTTCCATTTCATTAGAATATCTGCGTACTTTGTCAACATACTGAGCATATTCTCTTAGTGTCGGCATTCTTCCATCAGTTTTTTTATTATGCCCTACATTGATATTTAATGTGATGACCTTTTAGTTCAAGATTTGGTTCTCCTGACATATTTTCATACGATTCTGACAGATAATCTACCCACCTATCTTCTTTTTCTCTGTTCCATTATAAAATACGATAAAATTCGGTGTGGGTATTCTCAGTCTTGTTGAGGTATACAAGGACTTCCAATCCACCATTTTCTGATATTCGCTGGAAATGTAGAATAAGTCTCTCAAAGGCATGTTCGGGTTATACGTAGACTGATGTTCATACAGAAACAGATTCGTATTTATAATAAACGCCAGAATCATTCTTCATTCCCATATAGATTGCGTTCTCAAGTGTCACAATCTCTAATTGAGCAGCATTTGTATAAGAAGTTTCATTGATTGCATTATACAGCGACAACAGATTCTTTCTGTCTGAAAACAGCATACGGAGACTGTATCTTTGTACTTACGGTTTGCAGTTGCTGTGTTGCCTTTCAATCGGTTTCTTTTCACAATAAATTTTTTTTTGTTCTTTCTTTTTTGCCATTGGCAATACCTCCTGTTTTTCCGCAGGAGTCCAAAGAACATTTTGTGCTATTCTTATCACTTCTCAGCTCCTGCTTTTTTCATAATTAACTGGAATTAAAAGCATGGCTTTCTGAATTGAGATTAGAATAATCAGACGGCAAAAAATGCCTTGAAATATAAAATAATGCTTTATACTTATGTTAGCATTACTTACTCTTATTTTCAAGGCATTTTATATTCTTTATTTTATAAATTGTATGGAAACTGTTTTTATTCCTTATGTGTCCCTCTGACTACTTTGATTCCACGTTCTTCTATCATATTGCAGATCTGTGTCATCATACTTGGACATTCATGCTTTTCCATCCGGGGAGACGACAGACACCTACGTGGATGGTACTGATCTTTTCACTGACCAGTCTGTCTATCTTTTCCAGGATTCCTTTGTCTTCTATGGGTTCTATCGGGTTGGCGCCTTTGCATCCGTTACAGGTCATCATTGCTGCCAGACAGGTATCTTCCGGATAATCCTGAAAGAAATCGGTTCTGTTCTGAAATGCAGAGAGGCATCCAACTCTGGCACATACATTATTAGAATGGATGCAGGTCAAAATTCCTATTTTATTCATCTTTTCCTCCTATATATATAGCAGGCCAGAGTCAAAATTTTCTGACTCTGGCCTGTCAATCATATTATAAAAATAAAATATGCATCTTCCGCGGCTGTCATTTACCACTTCCGAATCTACCTGGTAAATCCTTTTAATCAGCTCCGAAGTGAGTACTTCCTGTGGAGTTCCATATCCCCTCCAGCACACCATCTTTCAATACATAAATCTTGTCACAATATGCCGCCGCAATATTCAGGTCATGGATGGCTGATATTACAGTTACGTTAAGTTTCTTTACCAGTTCCATCAGCATGATCTGATGTGTGATATCCAGATGGTTAGTCGGCTCATCAAGGATCAGTGCAGGTGTCTGCTGTGCAGAGTGCTCTTGCCAGAATAACCCTCTGCTGCTCTCCACCTGACAGCGTAGAAAATGTGCGATCCGCAAATGCATCCATCTGTACCGTTTTCAGTGCTTCTTCAACAATCCGGTAATCTTTTGCATTATCCGTTCAATGCTTTCTTATGAGGTGCGTCCCATCAACACGACTTCCCGTACGGTAAAATCAAAGTTGTAATAATTGTGCTGTGCCACAACTGCCATTTTTCTGCGGAGCTTTTTTACGCTCATGGAATGGAGTTCTTCGCCGTCCAGATAAACGGCACCTGCATCTGGCTTCAGGATACGGTAGATGCATTTTTAATAATGTAGATTTTCCGCTTCCGTTTGGTCCGATGATCCCTATCAGTTCCTTATCCTTTGACTCTATGGAAATTCCCTTCAGTATCTGTCTGGCGTGAAATCCAACCTGAATATCTTCTGTAGTGATCTTCATTACTTACTACCTCCAAATCCATAGGATTTCCGCACAAGCAGATAAATAAAGCACGGAGCACCGATAATGGATACCAACACACCGATCGGCATCTCAGAATTCTTCAGGATCACACGACATGCCACATCACACCAGATCAGGAATGATGCACCAAGCAGTGCACTTAATGGGCAGTAATCTTCTGTGGTCTGTTCCAAACAGGATTCTGATCACATGAGGGAATCACAAGTCCTACAAAAAGCCGATCACACCCGCACAATATACTGCAAACCCAATCATTACAGAAGCAACGATCAGATAAAAAAGTTCTCAGTCTGTGCAAATCAGTTCCCAGTGTGATCGATACATCATCTCCTAACAGCATCAGATTCAGATTACGATATTGCGTCCAGAAAATAATTACACAGATCAATGTAACAGGAAGCATTACACCTACTCTGCTCCAGCTTGCGCCTGCAAGGCTTCCCATCGCCCACTTCATTACTTCTGTTGCTGCATTTTTTGTCGTTGGTGATATAGATAACAAAATTGGAAAAAGCAGAACATACCGCACTGACAGCCATTCCGGCAAGGATCAGTTTGGCGGAAGTAGCTTTTCCGCCCATGTTTGCAATGGCAATTACTGCAAAAGAAGTGACCATTGCCCAATAAAATGCAGGAACACCAACTGAGTTTCCACCGAGAAATCCACCAACTCCAAGCATGATCGCCAGTGTTGCACCAAAGGGATGCACCGGATGAAATACCAAGTACATACGGATCTGCCAGTGGGTTCTGGACAATCGCCTGCATAACTACGCCACAGACGGAAAAGAGCCATTCCAACTGCCAGAGCCAGCAGGACTCTGGGCAGCCGGATCAACCATACAACATCGTGAACTGCGCCTTCTGCATAGGCGGACAGGCTTTGATATGAAAAACAATTTATATGCAATGACACTGTAAACATCTTTCAGTGACAGATCTGCATTTCCAAAAGTGATTGCTGCAAGAATGGAAAAAAATCAAAATGCCGCAAGCCCGATAAGAACTGCCACATACATGGATGTCCTGAGCACACTGCCTTTTTTTGTCTGTGAAACCTGTTCTTTCACTGTTATGTCCTCAATCAGTCAAGATTCACATCCGGATATAATCCTTTTGCGAAAGTTTCAATACCATCCTGTGTACGTGTTGCACTTGCGTACATTTCACTGAGCATGATCGGATAAACACGACCGTTCTTTTTACAGCGTCAAAGGCTCTGAAGTGCTTCGTCATCCTTGATAACGGCAAGCTGGCTTTCTTTTACAGTTTCGGATCATCACCTGCATATGGCATGTATACAACAAAAATCACATCAGGGTTTGCTGCAATGATATCTTCTTTTCCTGCTGTAGAAGCATCCGGGTTTGCCAGAGTCGCACCCAGTTGTGTTACCATATCTCCACCAAGGCTCTTTGCACCATAGTTTGTGATATCTTCTCCAAGAGGTTCCAGAACCATTACGCTTGGTTTCTCTTCTACATCTGCTGTTGCTGTAAGAGTTTTATCGATCACTGCCTTTGCATCATCTACGATTGCCTGTGCTTTTGTCCTGTACATCAAAAATCTTTCCAAGATTTAAGATGTCTGTAAATTCATTTTCCAGAGTTCTAGCTCCGCCAGGGCGTGTATTGGAGTTGTAATAAGTGTTGCAGCCTTTGTCAATCCAATTTGTTACATTTCAAGGTTCTTGTCTGAAAACAGGGAACTCCAGGAAAGGATCATGTCTGGCTCCAACATCGTTACAGTCTCAAGGGATGGGGGTAAATTCATCAAGATAATTTGTTTTTGAAAATGCATCTTTAAGTCCATCAGGAACTTCATTGTCAAGACCTGCAGTAGCTACCAGGCGGTCTTCAGACCAAGTGCAAGCATGGTTTCAATACTTCCCTGATATACAGCAATAACTTTTTCCGGTGCTTTTTCATAGGTAGTTTCGATTTCGTTTCCGTCATAATCATAGGTAGTGATGGTCAGCGGATATTCTGTCTTTGTACCTTCTGCGTCTGCTGTCTTATCTGCATCTGCTGAATCCTGTGCGTCTGCATCTTCCTGTGTATCAGAGTCTGCATCTGCTGCCGGCTGATTGTCCTCTTTGATTGTCTCAGAGTCTGCTCTCTCTGCTGCAAAAAGCTGCCGGAGCTGCGGAAACTGCCATAGCTGCTGCCATCATAATTGCCATGATTCTTGTGGATAAATACCTGTTTTCATTTGACTTCCTCTCTTTTCGTATATGTTATTTACCTGTTCGTGTAACCGAAAAAGATGGGACTTCAGAAAAAAGTAAAATAGAAGTGATAAAAATAACGGATACTTTTACGGAAGCTCCTTCTTTACGCTGTCAGGCAGGTTTCCTGACTCACAGTTCACAGAAAGTTTCCATAAAATAAAAACTGATACAACATCCATGCTTCAGCAGTTCATGAATGTTGTATCAGAAATATTTTCAGATACTCTCTGACAGCCGGATTCCGCCTTCTCACATATTTATGCAATGACATATTACAATCCCGCTTTTTTTCTGTATACAGTGGCCGCAACCGTTCAGGCATTTCACCTGATTCCCTCTCACATTATCATACACAAAATCTGCATATGATAATGTTCACTTAACAACTTATTCAATTACGCTGATACAATTTTAGCACACTGCTTTTATAATTACAACCATATTCGATACACATCAAGAATTCTTTCTTCTCCATAAGCCGGACACCAATCAAAAAAAGACCCCATATATACAATTACTGTAAATAATACAACTCCGGCCAATACCATTCCCCAGTTCAGTCCATTCAGCCATGCATCGACTGCGTCTGCTGAAAGTCCCATTGTTTTTATCAGAATATAAACTACGGCAAATATAATAGCCCACATGACCATTGCAATATAACGTCCTTTTTCCGCTCCAAAATGTATTACAAGCGGGAGCGATACCGCCAGCATAAAATTGCCAGTGGAATGTATATCAGGCTGCCAATGATAGTCTCACTCAGACACCCCTGAAGTTCTGCCACACCTTTGCAGATTACTCCCGTTATCGTTGCAATTCCCCCACGCTACAGCCGTAAGCCCTGCTCCCAGCAGATATTTTTCCGCCACATACTGTTTTCTGGTAACCGGCAAGGTCATAGAAACGCAAGACCATTATCAAACTCATCATAACTTATAGTCGTAATGGCAAAAATTGCTGTGACAATCGTAAAATATCCTGTAGCAAAACTGACACTCCCGCTTCCTGCCAGATTCAGGATGACTTCCATTACAACAACCAGGATAAAAAACTGTTTCTGCTGTTTCATCAGTTCTATATCCTTTACAAATAATCCCTTCATACCTGTTCCTCCATCATCACTACCAGATCATCAATCTTTCCATTCTCAATTACAACATCCGGATAATTTTCCATATAAAATTGTTTCTGGTTTGTCAGACACCTGTATCCATAAGCCTCTTTCCGGATCTTAATAAGGTATTGCTGATCCAGTTTTCATACTCTTCTTCTGAAACTTTAAGAACTGCATAATCTGACAGCAGTACATCTGTATCCTCATGAAGGATAATTTTTCCGGCATGGATCATATAAAATCGTCACAAAGACTCTCCAGATCTGATGAAATATGGGAACTGATCAGAATAGAACTGCTTTCATTTTCTTCCATATATTCTCTCAGCATGTTCAGCACCTCATCCCTGGCAATCACATCCAGACCAACTGTGGGCTCATCCAGAATCAGCAGTTCTGCCTTATGGCTTAATGCTGCCAGTACTTTAAACTTTGCTTTCATACCAGTGGAAAATTCTTTGATTTTCTTGTCTGTGGGCAGATTGAATCTCCTGCACTGCTGCAGAAATTCATCTCTGTCAAAATCCGGATATATGCTTTTCATGATATTTGCCACGCCCGCTGCTGTCAGATACATACTGAAGCCTGAATCTGCAAAAACAACTCCCAGTTTCTGCTTATCCTCCGGCTTAAGCTCTTCTGCCTTTTTCCCAAAGACCTCTATCTCTCCGCCATCCGGATGAATCAAGCCGAGCAAAGCTTTAAATGTGGTGGATTTCCCGGAACCATTTCTTCCAATAAGTCCTGTAATCATCCCAGGCTGTACTTCCATAGAACAGTCCAGCGAAAAACCTCTGTAATGTTTCTGCAAATGACTGATTTTCAACATGTCTTAGTCCTCCATGATCATTTCAAAAAGATCTCTGATTTCCTTATCGTTCAGCCCACATCTTCTGCCCTTCATGATTGCCTGCTCCAGATCATGTTCTACTTCTTTGAGCTGTTCTTCCCTCATCAGGTTTTTATTTGTGGCTGCAACGTAGGTTCCTTTTCCATGAACCGTAACCGTACATGCCCTCCGCTTCCAGATTGTCGTAGGCTTTCTTCACAGTCAGGGCACTGATCTTCAGTTCCTTTGACAAACTGCGTACTGAAGGTAATACAGTGTCCGGCTGTAACTCCTCTGATAATCGCAGGACTTAATCTGGTCTATGATCTGTTCATAAATAGGTACCATGGATGAATTATTGATTATTATATGCATATGTTTCTCCTCCATCTATAAACAGTATATAACAGTGCATAACTGTTGTCAACGTGGCAGTGTTCCTCCGTTAGATAAGCGAACACACGCTCTACCAGCACCTTCGTCTTGCCGGATCCGGCGGCGGGGACACCAGCAGGCTGCCGCCCGGTGGCCCCTCCACTGCCCCACGCTGCTGTGCCGTCAGTTGATGTCAGCCACGGCGCGTCACCTCTCGTCCACCAGCTGCCAGAATTCTTCCGGCGTGGTCTTTTTGCAGATAATGGGCTTGTCCCGTTCTCGTCAAACCAGCAGGCCGACGCGAAGGGACACCAGTCGCAGGCACTTTCCTGAGGCCCCCTGCGGATCTGCGTCAATATTGCCATCGCCCAGCTCCTTCGGGCTACCTTCCGCAGCAGCTCGTCCACATACCGACCCATTTTGCCCATCTGAGCTGCATCTGCCAACACACTGGCCGCCAAACCGCTGACCGAACCGTCCTTTTCACTGCAATAGGCAAATAGCAGGGTGACTCCAGCGCACTGTGCTCCATGGCTGTCAGCACCTCTGGGTCGGACAGCACCATGCCCGTCCGTCGCAGCTCGCCCCGCAGCAGCGGCCACTTGTCCGGCGCGATGGCCCGATCCGCCTTTTTTAACGACGTCCCTCGCCGGCAGGTACAGCACTCCCTGCCGGCTCCACCGCCGCCCCAAAATAGTCCCCGCCGTACCGCTGCAGTGCGAAAAGATACAGCAGCATCTGAATACCCAGGCCGTAGCGCACATCCGCCAGATCAAAAAGCCTTTTTTCCCGGTTTTGTAGTCCACTACTCGCAGATATAGCTTCCCGTTCTTCAGCCAGCCGTCCACCCGATCCACCTTACCGGTGACGGACAGCGTGGTATCTCCGCCGTCACCGTGACGGCAGGCAGCTGTCCGTTTTGCCGCCGAAGCCCAATTCAAAGGCCACAGGCCGGAAATCCGAATGCTCCAGCTCATCCAGCACGTTCTCAACAATGACCAACGCCGTCTCCCGCAGCCGGGAAAACAGATACCGGAACCGTGCGCTCTTCGCCGTAGCCGTCGATGACCGTCCGGACATACTCATCCGTATACCGCCGCACCAACGCCGCCAGCGCCGGTCTTTCCGGCCGCTTCCCCTGTTGCTCTACCTCCTCGCAGGACATTCTCCAGCAGATAGTGGATAAACGTCCCCCACCTCCGGCGCCGGAAATCCGCCTTTGTCCGTTCCTACTCGCAGGCCGTACTCCATGAAAATAGCCAAAGTGACAGCTCTTCACCTGGTCCAGCCGCGAGGCGGACATGGCCAGCGTACTGCCGTACAGGCTGCGTACCGCCCCGGGTGACAGCCTTCCTTTACCATAGCCGGCCGCTGCCATCTTCTCCAGCGTACCGCCCTGTCCATGCATCTCAAAAATAACGCCACAGCGCACCGCCGGGCTGTCCTGCCAGTGCCAGCGCTGCTGCGCCGCAGGCAGTCCGCAGCGGTACGCGCCGTCTTCCCGTTGTATTTCCACTTGAGGGAACAGCTTGCGGATGCGCTCTACCACGAAGGACGGCAGCAGTTTCGCCCCCGACTCATCGCCGGCGCACCAGGACACGGTCAGTGTCTCCGTTGGCTGGGCCAAGGCGGCATAGATATTCTGCAGCTCATTGCTCAGCGGGTCGAACGTGGCGTCGGACAGCAAGATTCCCTGCTGCTGCAAAAGCTCACGCTCCTGTTCGTCCAATATACCGCCGCCCTGCTCCACCGTGGGCAGCACATGGTCATTGGCGCCCAGCAGGAAAAGATGCCGCACTGTATGGCGGTCATTTCGCGTCAGGGGGCTTTACCTTTACCTTATGGTCCAGCGCAGCGGTATGGTGGCCACGGCATACTGGCTCAGCGTCAGCCGCAGCAGCCGCGCAAACTCATCGCCGTCCACCTCCGTGTCACCCAAAAAGCGCCACGAACAGATCCAGCATCACAGAATATCCGCCACAGCTGGGCATACTCCTCTGCCGCCTGCATCTGCCCCTGCTCCAATTCTTTTTCTCCCGCTGTTCCAACACGGCCGGTGTACCGGCGTCCTCCGCAAATTTGTAAAGCGTTTCAGCTTTACCGCTTACCATTTATTGAATTTTATCCCATCCCAGGGTAGAAAACAGTTTTCTGACTTTTCTTCTGACCGCGTTTATCTCGGCCAGCTGTTCCCGGCGATAGTCGGTCATCTCTCCGCTGTATTCATCCGGATCCGCCGTCCAGTCGGGCGTCCCGCAGCCACATATTGCCCCTGAATTTCCAACGGATCACATAGTTTCAGAAAGATCGCATCCGCCGCCGTCAGTGCCGTCATGCCGGTCTTCAGGCAGCGAACACACATCACGCCTCAAGCCGCCTGTCACTGCGTCGACGGCGGACGCAGTAGCGTCGGGGACCGGCTGCTCCAAAATGTCGCTCCGGCGGCTTTGATATAGGCGGAACATCGTCCCGGCGGAACACGGCTCCAGCAACCAGCCATACTCCATATTCCGCCGCCATTTATTAATCTCACGCCAGCGAACGCCCTTTTGTGCCAGCGTCCGCAGCTGCGCCGATACATACTCCACCTCGGAATAGGCGGTGTTGGCCGCAGTACAATGTGATGGACGGCGTGCCTTACGTCCACGCTTTTTTCGCGCCGAGGAAGTATCGCTCCAGGTGCGAAAACGTTGCATCACTTTACTGACAAAGGTTTTCTACTTCACAACTACGCCGGCGTCCTTCGCCAGTCTGCGCGAGGCGTTCCCGCTGCTGTATGCCGTTGCGGAACAGCTGCGTGTCGCTGTCATCGCCAACAGAGTCACTGTAACAGGGATTGGCCTGTTTCAGCGCGCGGCAATGATATCCTCCTCCGTTCGGTTGAAATAGGAAAACCCATCAATGTAGATATCTTTTTTCGCATAAATAGTCCGAATTCGGCAGTTTATCGCAGAGTTTCTACACTTTTGACCGGGCATCAAAGTCGCCGCCGTGGAGTCGCGCGTCATAAGCGCCGAACAGCAGCGCCGTAGAGCGCAGCTTATCTCCGGCGGCGCCCGGAATGTCCTGAACCTGTTGCAGCAGAAGGGACGGTGCGATTTTATAGGCGTACAGCTCATCGGCCAGGGCCACCAGCTCCCGCAGAAAGGCCGGGCGCTGTGACGGCTTGGAAAACACCGTCAAATATGACATGGCTCCCTGCAAGGCGCGGCGCATTATCAGTATTTTACCCACTATTATCTAACGTTATATCGGATATGCCTCCGGTTTGTGGCAGCACGCGGGTGGCAAGGCTCTGGAAACTCAGCACCTCCCCGTCACGGCTGGCGGTATCCCCAACGCGCGGCGAGATCAGCTCCGCCTCGTGGGTGGCGTGCTCGGTACCAGTAAAATCTGCGGGCGCTCAAACCGTTGTGCCGCAATGGTTTCAAGCACCAGCTTACTTTTTCCCGCCGGCGCGGCGTGATACTAACTTCACCGCGTCACCTCCTGTTTCTCCCCATGGTATACCGCAAACCGTCCCTTATGGGAAGTAAAAGTCGAAAAAAAAAGGACGGCGGGATCTTCCCGCGTCCTTTGTTGGTAATATGTCACTTTCGTTTGCTAGGCTGCTCTTGTTGACCTTCTTCTGTGGTCTTTTATATACCCTTTGTTTATGCGGTACACCATGGCGCAACGTTTGTTAAAGGGTCATGGTACGGCGCAGCTCGTCCCGGTTTTCCACGGTGACGGTCACCAGACGCGAGGATGACCGGCCACCGCCCGGAAATTCCGTGTCCGCCTTTTTGCAGGACGCCCAGAACGGGAAGGTCACCGTCCAGGGCGCGAGCACCCGCTTCGCAGAATTTTTGGCACCGGACTCCGCCGGGAGCTCGTCCATCAGCAGGATGTCGCCGCTGCGGTCCCGCAGGCGCCGTGCCAGCGTGTCGAACCTATCGCAGGAATAAGCGCCGCAGTAGAACAGCAAATTCTCCGCCGAGGGCGTTCCGCCTGCCGCGGGCAGCAGGTGTACCGACGGTCTTTCCAGCACACCGGTCACCCGGACCGTGCGGAAGCCGCAGGGTGTATGCCCGGCCAGCAGGCAGCGCGCCAGCGTGGACTTGCCCACGCCCTTGTCACCGGTGAGGAACAGATGGTCAGTGCATGGGGCAGCCATGGTGTACCTCCCCTGCCGCTTCGCGCCGCGCGGCGCGGACGCAGATCATCTCACCGGCGATGGACACGGCGATCTCCTCCGGCGTCACGGCCTTGATGGGTGTGCCCACCGGCGTGTGGACAAAGGCGATCTTCTCCTCGGGAATGCCCGCCTCCCGCAGGCGCTGGTTCACGAAGGCCGTTTTCTTCCGGGAGCCGATGACGCCCACATAGGCCGTCTCGCCCCGCAGCACCTGCACCTCCGCCTGAAAGTCGTGCTCATGGCCGTTGGTCATGATGACCACATAGTCCTCCGGCGTCAGCGTCAGGTAGTCGCTGATGCGGTCAAAGTCGCCAGCAGATGGTCCGGTCCCGCCTGGGGAAAATGCTCCGCCGTGGCAAAAGCCCGGCCGATCATCCACCACCACAGGACGGAAGCCCACCGTCCGCAGCAGAGGCGTCAGCGCACGAGCGATATGTCCCGCGCCGAAAATGACCGCGCGCTCCCCCACCGGCAGCGGCAGGAGAACACGCCCTCGCCTGTCTCCGCCGTCTCGGCGATATGGGGTGCGGCGCCGTCCAGCGGCAGCACCAGCCAGCCGGGCACACGGTCACGCACGCGGCGCAGCACCTCCGCCGCCAGCGCGTCCCAGACGCGATCCGACAACCTGGCGGGAGTGAACAGCACCGTCACATCGCCGCCGCAGGCCATGCCCAGCTCACCGTCACGGGAGAGCTTGAAGTCATACAGGGCGTCCACGTGCTGACCGGCCACCGCGCCCAGGTAAAGCGGAATGAATGCCAGCTCCACCGCGCCGCCACCGATGGTGCCGGAGAGCGACCCTCCGCCCCCACCAGCATCTGGCTGCCCGCGCCCGGGGGCAGAGCCGTCATCACGATGGTGGCCAGCACGGTGTCCTTCTGCTTTCCCCGCTGGTAGAGCAGGGTTTGGAAGATGTTGTTCATATGTGTGGCTCCTTTCAAGGCATAGGGAGCGGCGGTGCCGATCCTGTTCGTTTATTCAGCCGGCGGCCTCCACAGCGGGGGAGAAGTTTGCCACCAGCGCGTTGTACTGGTCGATGGTCAGGTCGCAGTGGTAGAACAGTTGGAAATAGGTCTGGGCGACCTCATACATATCGTAATCCGGCAGCCTCGGTGTACGGACCTTGGCCATCCACTGCATACCAGGATGCGCTGGACGCTTGGCGGGGAAGCCCATCCAGTTAGTGGTAGAAAGGGCACTCTAATACTTGCCGTCCTTGATGGCAGGTATGGTCTGCCAGTTCTCGTTATCGGCCACGGTGCTGTAAATGCTGCCGGGGGCGAAAAGGGAACACATAATAGGGTCCCCAGTTCAGGGATCTGCTCCATGTCCACCTCGTTGCCGGTACCCTTGGAGGAGGGCTCGTCCACCACAGCCAGATTATTGCACAGCATATCGACGACCTCGGCGTGATAGGAGTCCCTGGCGATGACGTTCAGGCCTCTTCACCGGTGATATACAGGACATCCCGGCCTTCTCCACGCCGTCCACGATGGCCTTGACGGTGTCATAGGCATTGCGGCAGTAGTCGGCCGGCCTGACCCTCGTTGGGCATAGCCAGCAGGTCGCTGAGCATGGCATAGGTATCGTCCATGGAGGCCAGGTAGGCGTCAATGTGGACAAAGGGGATTCCGGTCTGTTCCTGCAGGCCGTCCAGGTCCTCCGCCATGGTGCTCTTGGGCTCGCCCACATCGATGACCACGTCGGGATCGGCCGTCAGCAGCGTCTCCAGGTTCAGTTCGCCCTTGCCGCCATTACAGCTGGCTGGCAGGGCAGGTCCAAGATACTTCTGGTCAAAGTAATTCTCGGCGGTCTCGTCCCAGGCATTGGCCACACCCACCATCTTGTCGGGGCGATGGCAAAAGACCACCATCTGGCCAGAGGGCCGGAGACGGCAACCTTCTGGATATCGGTGGGGACGGTGACCTCGCGGCCGCAGTCGGTGAACACACGCGGGTGGTGTCCTCTGTCCGGGTGCTGTCGTCGGTCTTGTCGTCTGGGCCTTCCGGCCACAGGCAGAAACAGGGTCAGGCTCATCACCAGCGCCAGGACCAGCGCCAGCAATCGTTTTGTCTTGTTCATATGTGTTCTCCTTCTTCTGTTGAAAATGCAATCATTCCAAAGCGGCGGACGCCGGGCAGCTGCCACAGGAAGTCCGGATCGCCGGTGGAAATAAGCTTGGCGCGGAGATCGTCCTCCGCAGGCGCTCCCCGCCGTAGATGGTCAGGAATGTCCGGGCATCCTCCAGGGTGCGGAAGGGCTGGGGAAAGTCCAGTGCCGCACGCTGCGCCGTATAGGGGATACCGCGGGCGTCCAGCACACCGCAGGCGGCATCGAAGCTATGGCGGCCCCGGCGCACGGGGCGCCCGGAAAAGCGGTGGCACACGTCGTCACGCACCACGGCCAGCACCGTGCCACGGCATTGGCGGAGGGCAGCGGCCAGTATCTCCTCCATGCTGCCGAAAAGCAGAACACCATGGCGTCGAAGGGCACCGGCGGCGTATAGGCCAGCACATCGGCGCACAGGGGCGTCACATTCGTAATGCCCGGGCCTCCAGCTCCTGCCGCAGGACGGACAGGGCCGCGGCGTCGCGCTCCGCCGCCGTGACACGGGCCGCATGGGGCGACAGGGCCAAGGACAGGTATCCCAGGCCGCAGCCGGCGTCGCAGATATGATCTGTGGGCTTCAGGTACGGCAGCAGCAGAGCCGTCAGCTTTCGTGGGGAAGTCGGTGCGGCGGCAGGCATCGGCCATGAAGCGGACAGTGTCCGCCGACCAGCTAAACATGGCGGTCACCTCCCGCACCGGCAGCAGGGCCGCGCCGTCGGGCGTATCTAGCAGCACGGACTCCACACCGTAGAGCTGCCGGATCAGGTCCGGCGTCAGCACGCTCCGGGTATCGCCCTCCGCCGCCACATAGCCGCTTTGCAGGGCCAGGACGCGGCGGGAAAAACGCAGGGCGTGCTGGGGATCGTGGGTGGAGAGCAGGACGGTGTAGCCCCTGCTCCGACAGGGAACGTGCACCTGCTCCAGCACACGGAGCGGTTGCCGTAATCCAGAGAGGCGGTGGGCTCGTCCATGATGAGGAGCTCCGACTGCTGGCACAGGGCGCGGGCAATGAGCACCAGCTGCTGCTCTTTCGCCGCCGGAGAGGGCGGCGAAGTTCCGCTGCGCCAGGTGGTGGGCCACCAGCTGTTCCAGGGCGGTCAGAGCCTGCTGCTCCAGGGCCTTGGGGGCTCTGGAACGGGACAGAAAGTGCCGGGTCAGGCCATGAGGGCGGTGTCCAGCACGGAATAGCCGGAAGGTGGGACGGTGTATCTGCGGGATGTAGGCGATGCGGCCGCCAGCTCCCGACGGGAGAAGCTGTCCGCACGTCGCGGCCTGGTCCAGCGAGATGGCGCCGGTGTAGCCCTCTAGGCCGCCCAGCAGGCAGCGGAAGAGGTGCTCTTGCCG
>VOFG01002234.1_pt1 | contig 31437 bp, 48 predicted proteins | sample 5384171 | NCBI WGS metagenome assembly VOFG01 (sample SAMN12384726, study PRJNA508395) | human gut metagenome | isolation source: healthy gut F | host: Homo sapiens
TTATTTTGGGTATCTTTTTCCTATATTTTATGGCGGAGTATTTTTATAAATGCCGCGGGGCTTGCGCAGGACGGCAAAAAGGGCAGTGTTGACATAACGGAGCATATAAAGTACAATACTGTAAATATGAATATGCGGGCTTATACGAAAAAAGCGGCAAAGCAGGCCGCGTACGGAGAGCTTAACGCAGAATTGACAGCAAAAAGCGCCGCGGGTATTGAGTAAGCCCCGTGTATATAAATGCAACGGAAAAAGGTGATAAGATGTTTCTAACAAGGCAAGCCCTTTGCAGGGGAATGAAGCTGCTGGCGGGTAGGCTGGTTTTATTAAGCTGTGCTGCGCCATGCCTGTATTTGCAGACGCAGGAAGCCGAAGAGGGCAGAGTAAGCTATGAGGTTTCGGTAAGCCCCAAAAGGGTGGCACTGCCCCAGGAGGGACAGACGCACAAGGTGACCGTTACGGTGGTGTCCACCAAGCAGAAGGATTTCGGTGCGGGCAATTTCCGTTTTTACCTTGACGATGCGGGAGGACTCGATATATGTTGATCAGTCAACGCACATAAGCGAGGAAAACAGCGCAGTAATATCCTTCAGTGCGGATCTGGGAAGAAGCGATATCGGCAGGGAACATGTTGTTTGGGCGGAATATGATGCCCAGGGCAGCGTAAAGCGGGCGAACCGAGCGCCACAGGGCCGGCAGCTTTACCGTGAAGGCGGAGGACAGCCAGGCTCGTGCTTTCCCTCGTGCCGGATAAAACGGTGGTGGAAAAGGACGGTAATGTGGATTTTTTCGGGAAGCATTACAAACAACAGCGGAAAAGATGCCGAGGAATGTGTTTATAAGCTTTGCGGGAGCCTACACCGGGCAGTACCAGGATCTTGGCAAGATTGCGGTTAAGGATGTTGAAATAGGCAGCCTTGCCGCCGGAGAAATGCGCAGCTTTTCTTTTTCGGTGGGATCGGTGCAGGGGGATTTTTCCCGACGCCCACGGTGGCGAGCAATCACGGCAATGTAAAGTGCGAGCCGGTGGAGATAGAGTTAAAGCGCGCGGAAACACAGTTTTATCTTGTGGCGCGTCCGCAGGCCAGCGGAAAATATAACGAGACGGTAACGATAGTATACAATGTTTTGAACAGCGGCAATGTTGCGCTCAGCGGCATACGGCTGCTGGATGAGAGCAACGGTGAAATACGCACAAACGTTACGGTGTTAAAGCCGGAGAGACAATAACCGGCAGCGTTACCATGCGCATAACCGGGGATAAAATGTGCGCTATACCCTTACGGCACAGGACAACTCGGCAGGGGTATCAGACAAACTCCAACGGTGTGGACATAACGCTGGAGGCCAGTGCGGAGGATATCGTCATGGGCATAACCGCCGTGGCGAGCCCTACCGCCCTTACCGGACCGGGGCAGGTCACATTTGATATAAGCATTACCAATAAGAGTATAATGGCGGTATCCAATGTGCGGGTGAGCGACGACCGGGGCGAAGAGGTACAGAACAATAGGGACAATGGATCCCCAAGGAAGCAATGACCTTTAAGATAGTGCGCACGGTGGAGCAGACGCAGAATGTGTTCTTTTGTGGTTACGGTAACGGACAACGCGGGGGTGGAGAAGAGATTCGAAACCGAGGTTATAACCGTTACGGTGGGGAGAGAACAACGGCACGGCCGCGCCCGTCACGCTGCCTCGGACGAGCCCACTCCCACGGCGGAGCCTTCAAAGGGAAACGGCGCCGGACGGGCGGTTGTGATTGCCCTTTGCGTGGTGGGCGGACTTATAGTGCTGGGTGTTGCGGCGTTGATTGTTGTGAATATACTGCAAAAGCGCGCTGCCCGCAGGAGCAGAAAAATCAGGAGAAGGATAAAATAGGCTATGGCAAGACTTTTCGGTACCGACGGCGTTCGGGGCGTGGCAAACCGCGAGCTGAGCGCGCAGCTGGCTTTTGATCTGGGACGGGCGGGGGCATATGTGCTTACAAACCATATAAACCGACCGCGGATATTGGTGGGAAGGGATACGAGGCTTTCGGGCAATATGCTGGAATCCGCCCTTATTGCGGGAATAATGAGCGTGGGCGCGGATGCCGTTACCGTGGGTGTGATTCCCACGCCGGGCGTTGCGTTTTTAACGCGGTACTATTCCTGTGACGCGGGAGTTATGATAAGCGCATCGCACAACCCGATGGAGGATAACGGAATAAAATTCTTTCAGCTCAAACGGCTACAAGCTGGCGGATGAGGTGGAGGACCGTATTCAGAGGGTGATAGAGGGAGCGGAGACGCTGCCGCAGCCTACGGGCATGGAGGTAGGCAAGCGCATAAAGGTTAAAAATCCGGCGCAGGATTATATGGACTTTTTTGCTTTCCACGGTGGATGTGCGCCTTGACAACATGAAAATAGTGCTGGACTGCGCCAACGGCGCGGCAAGCGAGATAGCCCCGGCGCTTTTGAAAGCCTGGGAGCCGAGGTGCTGCCCTACTATAATACGCCGGACGGCTGCAATATAAACAAAAACTGCGGCTCTACCCATTCGAGCGCATATGCGAGCTGGTGGTGGAGCAGGATGCCGACTGCGGGCTTTCGCTTTGACGGAGATGCCGACAGGCTTTATTGCCTGCGATGAGCGCGGACAGGAGATAGACGGCGACCATATAATTGCTATTTGCGCCCGTCATATGCTTAAGCAGGGGAAGCTTCAGGGGGGGATACGGCGGTGTGCACCGTTATGTCAACATGGGGCTTACAAAAAGCGCTAAGGAGAACGGCTTTTTTGCTGGAGCGCACTGCAGTGGGCGACCGATATGTTCTGGAGCGTATGCTAAAGGGAGGCTATTCCCTGGGCGGAGAAAAGAGCGGGCATGTGATATTCCTTGATTACAATACCACGGGGACGGCATGCTTACGGCGCTTCAGCTGCTTTCCGCTGCAAAAAGAGGGAGAAAGCTCAGCCGCGCGGCGGAGGTTATGCAAAATATGCCGCAGGTGCTGCTGAATATGACGGTGGACAACAGCGTAAAGAATACATATATGCAGTGCAAGCCGGTGGCCGACGCCATTGCGCAGGCAGAGACGGAGCTGGGAGACAGCGGACGGATATTGGTGCGCGCCTCCGGCACGGAGCCGCTGCTGCGGATAATGCTGGAGGGCAGCAACGAGGAGCAGATAGCGCGCCTGGGGCTTAATGTAGCACAGGCAATGAGAGAGCATTTAGGGGCCAAAAGGCGCTGAAGAAACATAAAAATGGTATGCCGAAAAAGCCGCAAAGAGAGGGAAAAATCTTTGGCGGCGGGTTTGTTTTGCAGACGGGTCTTATTTGTCTGAACAGATACGGACAGGAGGAAAACGGATGAGCCTTCCGCTTATCATACTTACGGGCCGCTGCTTGCGGCGGCGGGCAGCGGCATATTGCTGCTGCTTCCGCCGGTGTTCAGGCTGCCGTGGAAAACGACGGTAAAAGGTGTATTTTGGTTTACCGTAGGGCTGAAGCTGCGGTCGCAGCCGTTTTCTGCATTTTTAACGGAGTGCGGCCTACGGTTGCGGGGGCAGATGGCGTGGTATATTGCGCGTTTTTTCCAGATATGCATTCTTGGAGTGCTGGATGCGCAGATAATGAAAAAATACCGCAGTCAGGGCATGACTGCGCTGTATGTGATTGCGGGCTCCCTGCTTGCGCAGGCGCTGCAATACGGAATCATACGCCTGATATACTAAGGCGCGTACCGAGGCGCGCCCCGGTGCAGACGGGGAAATGATTCGATTACGGGGGTATAAGAAACGGAGAATATGTGGGAAAAAATTGCCGATATACTGCTTGATACGGTGCTTGATTGTTTAAAGCATGCTTCCTGTTTTTGTTGGCGGCGTATTTGCTTATAGAATGGCTGGAGCATCGGGCGGGGACCGTTTCGGTGCGTTTTTGAAGAGATCGGGCGACTTGGGCCGCTTATAGGCGGACTGCTGGGATTGCCGCAGTGCGGCTTTTCCGTGGTGTGCGCCAACTTTATGCAGGCGGCCTTATCCATGGGCACGGTTATAGCGGTAATGCTGGCTACCAGCGATGAAGCGCTGCCGCTGCTGCTTACGGAGGGCATAGGAAACGGCATGCAGATAGCGGAGATACTGCTGCTGCTTGCCACAAAGCTTGTAATCGGTGTGGCGGCCGGCTTTTGCCGTGGACGCCGTAAGCAGTGTGTACAGGCGGAGAAAAGCGCCGGAAACGGCGCCGGATGCGGCAAAAAGCGAGGAAGAGCACGAAGCGCATGTGCACGCGCATACGGAGCGGGAATGTGAAGGCAGGGAGCATGAGGAGTATTCGGAGCACAGGCACAATCACAATACGCTGTGCGAGCATTGCGGATGCGAGGAGCAGCACGGCTTTGTCAGGGGATACTGCTGCCGGCGCTCAAGCATGTGGGCTCCATTATGCTGTTTATTTTTGCGGTGACGCTTGCACTTAATGCGGTGGTGGAGTTTATAGGAGAGGACAGCCTGAAATCCCTGCTGGGCGGAAGCGCGCTGCTTCAGCCCGTTATCGCCGCGATCTTCGGTTTTATACCCAATTGTGCGGCATCGGTGGTGATAACCGAGCTGTATATATCGGGCGGACTGGGCTTCGGCGGCGGTGGCGGGGCTTTGCACGGGAGCGGGCACCGGGCTGCTGATGCTTTTTCCGCGCAAACCGCAGCATACGCCAGAATCTGACGATAATGGGCATAATGTTTGCGGTGGCAAGCCCGAGCGGCATCATATTGCAGCTGATCACTGCCTGAAGCCGCAGCGGGGAAAAATCGGCGGCACCGATTTAACCGAATATTTACCTTTATATGCTTTTCCGAAGGCGTGTGAAGCGGTATAATAATGCAAAAGGGGTTTCAAAGCGGGTCGTGCCGCATGTATTTGGCTATAACGGCGGCATCTGCAAAAAATGATGCTGAAAACCCGTGCCGGGCGTTTGGCGGCGGCTATGAAAGGAAATATATGAGCGAACAAAGAAGACCTCCATAGGAGGACAGGCTCTGCTTGAGGGCATAATGATGCGCGGACCGAAGGTGACTGCCATTGCAGTGCGGGATCCGGAGGGCAAATGGTGCTGGAGAAATACCCCACCAAGGACAATGACCGCCCCAAGTTCTGCCGTTTGCCCTTTATAAGAGGAATATTCAATTTGTACGATTCGCTGGTATTCGGCTATAAATGCCTTATGCGTTCTGCGGAAATCGCGGGGCTGGAGGAGGAAGAGACGCCCAAGAAGGGCAAAGCGCCGGTGCAGGAGGCGGACAAGCAGGCTGCGCAGGCGGGTGTCGATACGGAGGGTCAAGCGCCGGAGACGGGCGAAATCGGGGGCGGAAAGAGACTTCGCAGGCCGGCAGCGCAGGCGCGCAGCCGGCGGCAGCGGCGGAAAGCACCGAGGATGCGGACGGTCGGGGAAAGCGGCATGTGCACAGGAAGCGGCATGCGCACAGAAAGCGGCATGCGCACAGGAAGCGGCGGCAAAGAGCGATACAAAGGATAAATCGGGCAAGGAAAAGGCGCAGAGCGCGGCGATGATGATATTCAGCGTGGTGCTGGGGCTGCTATTGGCAATAGGGCGTTCATATATTTGCCCAGCCTGATAACCAAAATGGCTCAGCGGCGCCGTTCCGGCCTTTGAAACCAGGTGCTAAGAAGCGTGGCGGAGGGTGTTATACGGATTATCATATTCATAGGCTACATGGCAAGCATGCTGCTTATGAAGGATATCCGCAGGACATACATGTATCACGGGGCGGAGCACAAGACGATATTCTGCTATGAAAACGGTTTGCCCCTCACGGTGGAGAATGTACGCAGGCAGAGCCGGTTTCATCCCCGCTGTGGAACCTCCTTTATGATACTTATGCTGTTTGTGGGAATATTCATTTCCACTGTTCATATCCACGCCCAACCCTGTTGTGCGTACGCTTATAAAGCTTGCGTGCGCCTGCCGGTAGTGGTTTCGATAGGCTATGAGCTTATAAAGCTGGCGGGAGATACGATAACATATTTACCCGCATTATAAGCGCGCCGGGGAAGTGGCTCCAGCGGATAACCACGCGCGAGCCGGACGACAGCATGATAGAATGCGCCATTGCCGCCTTTGAGGCGGTAGTGCCCAAGGACGGCAGCGACAACTGGAAAGCGGCAGGAGCGCGAGGAAATCGGCGGCGCAGGTTCAAACGGATATTTTTTGAAAAAGGCGCGGCGGAGAATCGCAGGGGCGGCAGGGGAACGGAATTTTTTGCACGAAGCGGGCAGCAAAACCGCAGGGAAGGCTGAAAATGGAGAATATTACAACGACATATAACTGGGCGGGCTTTATATCCGCCTATTGGTGGGTACTGCTGATAACGGCGGCGTTTGCATATCTTCTGGGCAGCGTCAACTTTGCCATTATTTTTCCTCGATTGCCCGCAGGAGAGATATACGCAAGTACGGCAGCGGCAATGCTGGGGCTACGAATGTGTTAAGAACCTTCGGGCCGGTGCTGGGAGGCTGCACCTTTGTGTGCGATGTGCTTAAGGGGCTTGCGGCGGTGGCTGCGGCGGGGAGCGGCGGCATCTTACCTTGTTCCGGGAGGGACGGCGCGCGCGAGGTGGCGGCGATAAGCGGAATGGCCTGTGTTTTCGGGCATATGTTCCCCGTGTTTTTCTCCTTCCGCGGCGGCAAGGGCGTAAGCACCACGCTGGGCGTGCTGTTTATGCTGGACTGGCGTGTGGCGCTCCTGTCTTGGAGTGTTTTTGATTGTAACGCTGTGTACGCGCATGGTTTCGCTGGGGTCTGTGTGCACGCGGCGGTGGCGGTGCCGTGTTACGCTTGGCTTTTCCATACGGAGGGCATAACGCCAAGGCAGAGATTGGTTTGCGTTCTTGCCATGGCGGCGGTATGCATTGCCGTTATAATCAAGCATTCTTCAAATATTGCAAGGATAGCGGCGAAGGGGAAGGAATCACGCCTGTCCTTCGGAAGCAAAAGAAGCGGGACGGCAAAGCTGCGCCCCGGGAGCAGGACAAGCGGTAAAAGGGATAAACTGACGGTTAAGGTTATCAAAGCAAATAAAAATATTAAAACAAAAGAAAGGATGCCCGCAGGGGGCAGAGCAGGTGGAGAATATGGAAAAGAAATTTCTGGCATTTGATTTCGGCGCAAGCAGCGGCCGCGCTATTTTTTGGGCAGGCTGGAGAACGGCAAACTTACAATGGAGGAGATCCACCGTTTTTCAAACGATCCGGTGGAGATATGCGGGCATTATCACTGGGATATTTTCCGCCTGTTTTTGAAATCAAGCAGGGCTTATCAAATATGCCAACATGGCTACGGCAAGCTGGACGGCAGGCATTGACACCTGGGGCGTGATTTCGGGGCTCTTTTGGGCAAGGACGGCGAGCTGCTGGGAGCGCCGTATCACTACCGTGACAAGAGAACGGACGGCATGATGGAGCAGGCGCAGAAGCTTATGCCCCGCCGGGAGATATTCCGCCACAGCGGCGTATCCTTGAATTTTTCAATACGCTCAACCAGCTGCTTGCCATGAAGCTTGCTTCAAGCGCGGCGCTGGAGGGCGCGCAGGAGCTGCTGTTTATTCCGGACCTGTTTGCCTATTTCCTTACGGGCAACAAGGGGTACGGAATTCTGCGAGGCCACGACAAGCCAGATGATAGACCCCGAAACCGGCGACTGGTCGGAGGATATCATAAAGGCGATGGGCTTCCCAGAAGAATATTCGGGCGCATCGAGCAGCCGGGAACGCTGCGCGGCATGCTGCTGCCCTCGGTGTGCAAGGAGTGCGGCTTGGAGCCCTACTCGGTGTATGTTGTGGCGTCGCACGATACAAATGCCGCCTCCGCGGCAGTGCCGGCGCAGGGGGAAAACTGGGCGTTTCTTTCCAGCGGAACATGGTCGCTTCTTGGCATAGAGGTGGACAAGCCCGTGGTAAATGATGTTACATATGAGCGTAATTTCTCCAACGAGGGCGCTATCGGCGGACGGTACGATCTGTTAAGCAATATAATGGGGTTGTGGATAATTCAGCAGCTTCGGGCGGACTGGGAGCGTGCGGGCGAGAAGCTCTCCTTCCCGGATATGGTGAAGCTGGCGCAGGAGGGGCAGCCGTTCAAGTGCTTTATTAACCCCGACGATAAGAGCTTTGTGGCCCCGTAGGCATGGAGGAGCGCATACGCGCCTATTGCGAAAGAACCGGGCAGGAGGTGCCGCTTACCCGCGGAGAGAGGTTATCCGCACGGCGTATGAGAGCCTTGCACTGAAATACCGCGAGGCCATTGACGACCTTGAAAAAATAACGGGCAAGAGAATAGATGTGCTGCATATAGTGGGCGGAGGATGCCAGAACCTGCTGCTTAACCGCATGACGGCAAACGCCATAGGCCGCAAGGTGGTAACAGGGCCTGCGGAGGGCACCGCTATGGGCAATATACTCATTCAGGCTATGGGCGAGGGCATAAAGGACGTGGCTCAGCTGCGCGAGGTGGTGCGCGCTTCCGTGGATACCGGAGAGTATCTGCCCCAAGATAAGCAGGCGTGGGACGAGGGCCTATGCGCGCTATTGCAGGGTGACCAAATGCTGAAGCTGGCTCTTCGCGCTTCGGAGCTTACCCCGGAAAAGGCCGTGCAGGAAAAGCCGCTGGCTTTGGCCTTTGTGGGGACAGCGTATTTGACCTGTATGTGCGGGAGTATGTGCGCGCAAGCGGGTTTAATACGCATATGCTGCACCGAGAGGCCGTAAAGTTTGTTTCGGCGCACGCTCAGGCGGGAGGCGTTTATTGCAATAGAGGCGCAGCTTACACCGCAGGAAGAGTACATATACAGGCGGGGGCGCAATACAAAGCCCACAACGGTGCCCAAAAACGCCGGGGTGAAGGATTACCGCAGCGCTACGGGCTTGGAAACGCTGGTGGGATACCTGTTTCTTACCGGGCAGCTTGAGCGTCTGATGAGCTTATGGAAAGGATACTTACCGGCACGCGGCAGGATGACGGCGAATGCGAGAGCAAGACCGAAGCAAAGTCAGTCGCGCGCAGCAGCAGACGGAAACACAAGGATAAATACGGAAGGGAAGCCGCCGCAAAACGGGCGGCACGGAGATCAGATGGCATAATAACGGACGCGCAGTCGCGCGGCGGAAAAACGGCGCCCGCGGCAAGGGCGGATATGAAGCAAACGGGCATTCGGGCTTTGACAAAAAGGGCGGGCAGACCGGCGGATATAAAAAGCACGGCGGATATGCGCACGGCCAAAAACGAACGCTCACGGTGTAAAAAAAAGCAGCGGACGGTTTGAAGGAAAACAAACAGAAGCCGGAGCAGCTTTGAAAATGACTCTTCGCCAAAAAGGAATACCGCAGCGCGCGGAGAATGAAAGCTTCCGCCGTCAGCGGGAGGCTTACGACAAAAGAGACCTTCTTGAACAGGAGCAGAGCGCGCAGGAGGCGGAAAACATTCTTGAGGGGCGCAATGCCGTTAAGGGAAGCGATAAAGGCGGGCGCGATAGAAAAGATACTTATCTCCAACGGCCCCGGCGACGGCAGCGGCGGGAAATCGCGGCTCAGGGACGCAAAACGGAGTTCTGGTGCAGGAGGTGGACCGCATACGCCTTGATAAGCTCAGCCAAACGGGGCGCATCAGGGAATAACGCTTTGTGGCGGCAAAGGAATACTGCACCGTGGACGACATTCTGAAAGAGCAAAAGGCAAAGGGGAGGATCCGTTTATAATCATTCTGGACGGCATAACCGACCCGCAGAACCTCGGCTCCATTATAAGAAGCGCGGAGGCGCGGGGGCGCACGGGGTAATAATACCCAAGCGGGCGCGCGGTGGGGCTTACTCCGACAGTGGGCAAAGGCCAGCGCGGGGGCAATTGAATATATGCCCGTGGCAAAGGTGACAAACATCGCCCAGACCGTGCAGTATCTTAAAAACAGGGCGTATGGGATATTCGGCGCCGCGATGGACGGAGAGCCGGCAACGCGCACTAACTTCGGGGCCTATCGGCATAGTTATAGGTGCGGAGGGGCCGATTGGGTCAGCTTTGTGCGCAACAGCTGCCACAGCATAATCTCCCTGCCGGTAAAGGGCGAATCCATTCCCTCAATGCGGCGGTGGCGGCGGCTGTTATCATGTATGAGGCGGTGCGTCAGCGGGACGGATACTGCGAGAAAAGGATAAGGGTTTGACACAGGCGGATTTGTGCTCAATGGAGGAAAACCGCATAGTGCAGCTGGCTCAGAAGGGCGACGATGCCGCCCTTGAGCTGATTTAACGCGATATAAGGATCTTGTGCGCTCAAGGGCTCGGGCATACTTTTTATTATGGGGGCGGAAACCGAGGACCTTATTCAGGAGGGAATGTTCGGGCTGTTCAAGGCGGGCGGGATTATGATCCGAAAAAACGCCGGGTTTTATTCCCTTTGCCGAGTTGTGCATAAGGCGCCAGCTTATAAGCGCGCTAAAAGGTGCATCGCGCCTTAAGCACGGCCCGCTTGAATACCTATGTTTCCCTTTTAACAAGCCCGTGCAGGAGGATTCCGAGCGCACGCTTATGGATGTGTGGGGGGCAGCCGGCTGGACGACCCGGAGACGCTGCTTATAAGCCGTGAGGAATATACTGATAACCGGCAAAAATTGAGCGCGTGCTTTCGGATTTTGAAAAGCAGGTGCTGGAGGCTTATCTTTCGGGATACAGCTACCCGCGATATTGCAAAGCAGACGGGCGCGCAGCCCAAAAAGCGTGGATAACGCGCTGCAAAGGATAAAAAGAAGCTGGAAAGGGCTTTGGGAAGAAGCAGATGATCAAGGCGGTTATATTTGATTTGGACGGCACCCTTGCCGACACACTGAATACACTTGCGTATTTTTCCAATAAGACGCTTGAGCATATAGGGCTTGCGCCGATAGAAACGGAGCGCTTCCGCTATCTTGTGGGGCGGGGGGCAACGGTGCTTATGGAGCAGATGCTGCTTCTGCGCGGCAAAGAGCCGGACAAGCAGACGGTAGAAAAATGCTGGCGGATTTTAACGAAATGTACCTTGCAAACACAATGTATCTTACAAAGCCGTATCCGGGCATAGAAGCAATGCTGCGTCAGGTGCGCGCCATGGGTATAAAACGGCGGTGTTTTCCAATAAGCCCGATGCGGCGGCGCAGAAGGTGGTGCCCGCGCTTTTGATATCCCCTTTGATTTTGTGCTGGGCAAAAGGGAGGAGCTGCCCTCGCAAGCCTGCGCCGGACGGCGCACTGCTTGCCGCAAAGCCATGGGCGTTGCCCCGGAGGAATGCCTGTATGTGGGGACACCGATACCGAGATGCAGACGGGCGCCGCTGCGGGCATGACCACGGCGGGGCGTGCTTTTGGGGCTTCCGCACGGAGCGGGAGCTTAGGGAAAACAATGCCTGCATTATTGCAAAAATCCGCAGGATATAGTTAATGCGGTGCGCCGCTTAAACGGGCAGGATGCAAAATAAAGCGCTTGATAAAGTGTAAAAAGGGCCGCAAAAGCGGCCCTTTTTGTGCCTTTTGGCCCCTGCATGAGGGAACGGAAGGATCAGAAGTCTATCCGGGTAAGGCTGCACATATCAAGCAGCTCCTGCTCGGTATAGCTGCCGTTGTATATACGCATTTTATAGTGTCTGCCGTTTTGCAGCCACTGCACATTCTGCTTGCAGCTCATCCGGTAATGGGGGGACAAGGCAGAGTACTTCGCCTCACAGAGGTAAAATCACAGTTGATAATATAGCGCTGACCGTTATAATCAATGCCGTCGCTTTCAAGCTTTTCTTTGAGCTCATCAATGCCGTAGCTGTAAAGAGAACAAAGCTCCGCGACAGGATTTTCCCGTTCGTCATTAAAGGCTATAAATATCATACCGCGCGAGTTCGCTATGCGAATCTTGCTTATTTGCAGATTTTCCGGCATGGCGGAAGGCACCCAAATGCCCATTTCTTTGCTGTAAATCCTGTTGACGGAATCCGACTGATTGCATACGGCCTGCAGTATTCCGTTAACAAAATCAATTTTTTTTTGCTTCGTTGTCGGCATAAGCGGTGTGCGCGGCTTGCTTAACAGCATCAATATCAGGGTAATCAGTAAAGGAATTAACGAAAATATCTTCATTTGCGGGAAGTTCGGAAAACGGTTCATCAGAAGCGTTGTCTGAAATGCTGCCCTGTGTATCCCGCGGCGCGGTCAGTGCGTATGCCGAAACGGCAAAAGCACAGAGCAACCCCTATTGCCAGTGCCAGCAGACCCTTTGTTTTTTTCATTGTTATCAACCTCCAATATACTATTAAATGCACTTTGCATTGTGAGTTTACAACGAGAACACCCACATCCGGAACTTGGTATCCGTAATTATCCATTCCATTGTTGTTAATGCAGGGCGTGCATGAGGGAACGGGAAGGATCAGAAGTTCTATCGGGTAAGGCTGCACATATCAAGCAGCTCCTGCTCGGTATAGCTGCCGTTGTATATGCACATTTTATAGTGCCTGCCGTTTTGCAGCCACTGCACATTTTGGCTGTAACTTGTATCATATCTATTTGTTATGCAGCGTATTTCACCCGTAGAGAAAAAGTCGCAATTAATAATATAGCGCTGACCGTTATAATCAATGCCGTCGCTTTCAAGCTTTTCACTGAGCATTTCGGTATCAGCAGTATAAAGAGAGCAAAGCTCCGCTGCAAGATTTCCCTGCTCGTCATTAAAGGTTATAAATATCATGCCGCGGGTATCTACTATACGAATCTGACTTATTTGCAGATTTTCCGACAGGGCGGAAGGCACCCAAATGCCCATTTCTTTGCCGTAAATGTTGTTGCGAGAATCCGCCTGATTGCATACGGCCATCAGCATACCCGTAGGCCCATTATAAAAACAAGGATTTTGTTTCATATTCCATGGTATGATGGCCTGTTTCATAGGCGGAATATGCAGCGTCCGCTGCTTCTTTAACAGCGTTAATATCGGAAAAGTCATTAAAAATACTGGTAAATATATCTTCGTTTTTCCACCATGGTTCTTCTACGGGCTGGGCAGAAGCGTTGTCTGAAATAGCGTCCTGTGGATCCTGCGGCGCGGTCAGTGCGTATGCCGAAACGGCAAAAGCACATGGCAACCCCATTGCCAGTGCCAGCAGACCCTTTGTTTTTTTCATTGTGATCATTGGTATCTCTCCTTTAATTATAATTTGGTTTTGTTATGCTTTTTGCATAATATCCCCTGTTAACAGTATATCAGATGCTGCGGGTCAAAGTCAATACTCCATATAAAATTTTACAAATGGCGATAATCAAGGCAAAATGATTTTTCCTCTTGATTTTTCGCCCGGAGGAGTGTATAATATTATACTGTATAAATATATCGCGGCTTAGGTCGTGAGAGGAGTTGGTTTTGTGGATCCGTCCCCCGATGGGAGCAGGAAGAAATGATGCGCCAGCAGTCCGGTATGTGCTTTAAGGGGCGCGGGCGCCGTGTTATAAGGGAAATGTTTTTCCCGGACAAAACTGACACGGCGGCAGCTGCAATTGACACAAAACAGGATTATTCGGGGTTATCATTTTTATATGGACATTGTCAGACAGAACCGCTGCTGCTTTGCAGCTTGTACTTATTTTAGTAAACGCTTTTTTGCCGCAACGGAAATTGCGGTCATATCATTGAACGAAAAAGGTTCGCGCCATGGCGGAGGACGGCGACAAAAAGGCTGCAAAGATGCTTAAAATAGTGGAGCAGCCCACGCGCTTTCTTTCCACAATACAGATAGGCATAACCCTTTGCGGGCTTTTTAGGCTCGGCATTTGCAGCGGATAATTTTGCTCAGAGGCTTTCGGAAACAATATGCCGGGACTTCGGCATAGCGCAGCAATATCAGGGCACGGTAAATACCGTAGCGGTTATAGGCATAACCATAATACTTTCGTATTTCACCCTTTGTTCTGGGCGAGCTTGTGCCAAAGCGCATAGCCATGAAGCACAAGGGAGAAGCTTGCAAACGCGGTTTGCGGGGTGATATCGTTTTTGGCGGCGGTGCTGCGCCCCATTATATGGTTCCTACCGTATCCACCAACGCGGTGCTGCGCCTTATAGGCATTGACCCGCGGGAAAAAGGAGGAGCCGGTGTCCGAGGAGGATAGTGCTTATGCTGGATGCGGGCGCGGACGAGGGCACGCTGGACGAGCATGACATAGAATACATAAAGAATGTCTTCAAGCTGGACGGCATGACGGCGGAGGAGGTTATGACCTCGCGCAAGTCCCATGGTGGGTGTCGCTGGACAGCACCGATGCGGAAATAATGGCGCGCATTGAAAAGAGGGCTATTCCCGCATGCCGGTGTTTGACGAGGAAAACGACAAGGTCATAGGCATTCTTCACACAAAGGATTATCTTATAAAGCGGGGGAACACCGGGCTTTGAGATAAAGGGATATCCTGCACGCGCCGGAGTTTGTGCCGGAAAGCGTGGGGCTGGATTTCTGTTCAAGGACATGCAGACCTCGCACACCCATATGGTGGTGGTGGTAAACGAATACGGCGAAACGGCGGGCATTGTTACCATGGAGGACATTCTGGAGGAGCTGGTAGGCGAGATCTGGGATGAGAGCGACGAGGAAGTAAGCGAGTTTGTAAAAACCGGCGAGAACACCTATCGCGTGCTGTGTACGGCGTCGGTGGATGATTTCCGCGAGTATTTTGCCATTGAGAATGAGGACGAAACGGATGCCTCCACGGTAAACGGATGGCTTACCGAAATAAGCGGGAATATCCCGGAGGTCGGATACAGCTTCGACTATGAAAACCTGCATATAACCGTAACCAAGGCCGATGATGTTATGACAAAGGAAATATCGGTGGAGGTAAAGCCGCCCCAGCCCCAGCCGGAGCAGGAGGAGAAGGAAACGGGCGGCCTGTTCCGCAAAAAGGAAGACCGCGAGGATAAAAGCGATGACGAAGGCGCCGGGGAACGGCGCCGGCAAGGAAGCATAAGGGCTTTTGGGCTGCAATGCCGTATTTAAGGGCATGGCGGCATAAAATAGTGCTTGCATATAATTGCGGACTGTGCTATAATCTATCAGTCAGTACGGGCGGTCCTCTGTTCCGTCGCGCGAAACTTTGCGCCATAATGGAAGAACGAACGCCTTTGAGGGGAAAGGAGTATAGGATCATGACAATCATCCAGGCCATCGAGGCTGAACAGCTTCGTGACAACATTCCTGATTTCAAGGTTGGCGACACCGTAAAGGTTTTCGTTAAGGTCGTTGAGGGAACCCGCGAGATTGCAGGCCTTTGAGGGCACCGTTATTGCACGCAGAAACGGTTCTTCCAGAGAGACCTTCACCGTAAGACGCATTTCCTACGGCGTAGGAGTAGAGCGTACCTTCCCGGTTCATTCGCCAAAGCTGGACCACATCGAGATTACTCGCCGTGGCCGTGTACGCAGAGCCAAGCTTTATTATCTCCGTGACAGAGTGGGCAAGGCCAGCAAGGTCAAGGAGTTAATTCAGAACAGATAAGCAAAGAATCAGGATCAAAACGGGTCGCTTTGACCCGTTTTTTCTATTTGTACCCGGCGGGCGTTCTGCTTTTGTTGCGTGATTTTTACAAATAGGATTATAATATATCAAATCGGCAGCCGCAAAAAGCCCGACATCAGCGGACATTTTGCAAAAACGCGCGGATATGCGCGGGGATGCCGTAAAAAATACCGATATGGGGCATCGAAAAGAGCCCGAATGGAGGAGCAAAATGGAAAACAACGAAAACAAAACAACGAAAGAACTGAAACGGCTTTGCAGCAGAGCGCGCAGACGGAAAACGGCTCTGCGGCCGTTGCAAAGCAGGACGCGGCGGAGACCCCGGCAATGACAAAACGGAGAACGCTCCGGGAGCGGAGGCCAAGAGCGGCGAGGTAAAAAAAATACCGCCGTCCGGCGCAGCGCCGCACGGTAACGGCGCAGGAAAGACGCAAACGCACGCTGTTTCTTGTGCAGCTTGCGCTGCTTGTTGCAATTGAGGCGGTGTTCTGCTTTACTCTGCTGGGGTCGCTGCCGGCAATAGGGCCGATAGTAATGACCCTTGCCATGATCCCGGTTATTATATCCGCCGTACTTTCGGCACCGGGGTGGGAACGCTTATGGGCTTTATAACCGGCGTTTTCAGCCTTATAGTGTGGACATTTATGCCGCCGAGCCCCGCTACCGCCTTTGTATTTTCCCCTGTTTTATTCATTGGGGATTTCCACGGGAATATCTGGAGCCTTGTTATATGCCTTGTTCCCCGTGCGCTTACCGGCACCGTGACCGGCATGGTGTATAAGGGAATGTGCATTGTGAACCAAAGAAAAGCGAATAAGGCTGCCGCAGCGGTACAGAATCTCCCCCCAAGGCGCGGCATTGCCGGCAGCCGAGGTTAAAAAGGCAGGCAAGAAGAACAGCTGGAGAAGCATTGCGGCCTGTGCGACGGCTGCGTTGCGGGCTCCGCTTTACCAATACCGTTTTGGTGTTGGGCGGAATATATCTGTTTTTCGGTCAGTCCTATGCAGTGGCGGTGAACACGCCCTATGCCATGATATTGCTTGCCCTTTGCGGAACGGTGCTTACAAACGGAGTCCCGGAGGCGGTGCTGGCCGGAATATGCGCCCCTGCCGTATGCCTGCCCGTTAAAAGGTTTGTCTCAAAAAGAAAAAGGAAGGAAAGGAAGCAAAATGATGCTGCTTGCAATAGATGTCGGCAACACCAATATAAAGATGGGCCTCTTCAGCGGCGGCAGACTGATAAATTCCTGGCGGCTGGCAACGGATCGCAGCAAGACCGGCGACGAATACGGCGTGGCGCTTCAGGCGCTGCTTATGTCGGCCGGGCTTAAGCGCGGAGATATAGACGGTGTGATAATGTCATCGGTGGTTCCGGGCATAAATTTCACTCTTGAGCATATGCTGGCGCATTATCTTGATAAGACGCCCATGCTGGTAGGCCCGGGGATACGCACCGGGCTGAATATAAAGCTGGATAATCCGCGGAGCTGGGCGGCGATATAATATGCGATTGCGTAAGCGCCTTCCGGCGCTACGGCGGTCCCTGCATAGTGCTGGATTTCGGCACGGCAACAACAATCAGCGCCGTAAGCGGGCAGGGCGAGTTTCTGGGCGGGGCCATATGCCCCGGAGTAAAGCTGGCGCTGGATGCGCTGGCGGCAAGGCCGCCAAGCTGCCAAATATAGAGCTTGAGCTGCCGCAAAGGCGATAGGGCGCAACACCGTGGCCAGTATGCAGTCCGGCTTGCTCTACGGCTATGTCGGGCAGGTGGAATATCTTATTTCCCGGGGGCTTTAGGCAGCGCAAAGGAGATGGCGGATCTGCTGCTACTTTGAGCCTGGAAAGCATTCTGCGGGACAACGCGGAGGTGATAACGCACCGCGAGGGCATACGCTATACTGTAACGGCGGCGCTTGTCGCAATAAGAAAAAAGCAGGGGGCGATATTCCCGGCAGCATACTTACAGAGAACCCCGATGATGTGCTGAGAACCCGGAAATAGATATAGTTGCGGGAGTTTTTGGGCGGAACGGAGCCGGCGCGCACCTATATACTGCGCGCGCTGGAAAACGGCAAAAACGGTGGTTACCGCCAATAAGGTGGTGCTTGCCAATTGCTGGCCGGAGCTGGAGGCGGCGGCAAGGCGCACGGCGCGGGGCTTTATTACGAGGCCAGCGTGGCGGGGGGCATACCCATTATCCGCACGCTGCACTGCTCCATGCAGGCAAACCGCATAAATAAAGTAATGGGCATAATAAACGGCACCACAAACTATATTCTCTCCGCCATGACGCAGGAGGAAAAGCTACAAGGAGGCGTTGGCGGAAGCACAGCGCACAGGGGCTTGCGGAGCCGGATCCGACGCTGGATGGAGGGGCTGGACGCCAAGCGTACAAGCTTTCCTGCTTGCAAGCATAGCTCTTTCATTCCAAGGCGTGCCGGTGGGCATGGTATATCATGAGGGCATAACCGCCGTAACAAAAGCAGGATATTGCCGTGGGCAAGGAGCTGGGGCTTACCCTTGCTGCTGGCATGCGTGTGCGGGGCAGGACGGCATTGAGGTGAGGGGTTCACCAACTTTATTCCGACGGACATCCCGCTTTCTTCAATAAGCGGGGCCACCAACGCCGTATATCTTGACTGCGATGCGCTGGGCGAGCTGGTGCTTTCCGGTCAGGGCGCGGGGCTCACTGCCCACGGGCAGCGCGCGGTGGTAAGCGATATCATATATGCTTCAAAGCAGAAGGAGCATTCCTACTGCACCTTCCGCAACAGCGACGATGTGCCGCGCGAGGGCTTTAATAACAATTGGGAAAGCGAATACTTCGTTCCATATGGGCGCCTGAGACAAGCCGGGTCTGCTTGCAACTGTGGCGGGATATTTGCTTCGTGCGATATCTCCATAGCCTCCATGATACAAAAGCGCGAGCGCGCCGAGGGCAACCGGTGCCGGTGATATTCCCTCACTCACCGCTGCCGCGAGCAAAAAGCATGAAAAAGGCAATAGAGGGCATAAGCGCCGTGGACGGACTGTCCTTGGGCGGCATGATCCGCGTTGAGGCCATGAGATAAGTCGGCGCTGCCGCCTTGAAAACAAAACTCAAAAAGAAAACATTTCGGTGCGCGGCAAAAAGCCGCGGAGGTTATTTTTGATGATCTGCAAAAGGAAAACGCAAAAACGGAAAAACGGGAGGCCATGCGGGGCGGAAACGGCACGGTAATGCTGAGCACCGTTTGAGTGAGCTAGCCGTCGGGCTGCCGGCTTGTAAGCGGTACTCACTTTGGAAAAGGGAGCGGCATTAGGCGAGCATGAACACCGTCAGGAGGCGGAGCTGTTCTATGTGCCTCCGGCGCCGCAATATATACGGAAAAACGGAATACCCTTTTATGCTGGCGGCGGGGGGACAGCGCCATGGTGCGCAACGGCAAGCACTCCGTGGAGGGGAATAAGCGACGAGCCCTGCAGGATACTTGCCGTAATAGTAAACGACATACAGTAAAGCCGCATATATCCGGGCCGGAAAAATAAGGAAAAAATACAACGGCATACGAAAATGCGGCTATTGATAAACAGTCATAAAAATATTCCGTCATCGGCGCCTGTGCGCTTTGCGGAAGAAGGGATGGATATATATGCAGCAGCAAAAGGGTAATCTGAGCGTCAATACCGAAAACCTGATGCCCATAATTAAAAATGGCTTTACAGCGACAGGGATATTTTTCGCGCGAGTAAGCAACGCCTGCGATGCCGTAAGCAAGCTGAATAAGATAGCATCACTGGGCGAGGCAAAGCCGGTGGAGAAGCCGGAGGTTCGCGTGCAGCCCGATGCCGAGGCGGGTACAATCACCGTTGAGGACAACGGCATAGGCATGACGGCGGAGGAAATAGAAAATATATAAATCAGGTGGCGTTTTCCGGCGCTGCGGAGTTTATGCAGAAGTACGAAAAAACCGGGGCGGACGGCATAATCGGGCATTTCGGCTTGGGCTTTTATTCTGCGTTCATGGTGTCGGACAGCGTGGAGATAGATACGCTGTCCTATCAGGAGGGTGCCGAGCCGGTACACTGGGGAAAGCGACGGCACGGTGGAATATACCATGTCGCAGGGCAAGAGAAAAACGCCGGGCACGGTGATAACGCTGCACATCGCGCAGGATTGCCGTGAGTTTCTGGACAGCGCGGAGCTTGCCAAAATACTGAACAAATATTGCTTTTTTTGCCCTATCCCGTGTTATTGGGCGAAGAGAAGGACGGCAAAACCGATTTCAGGCAGATAAACGATACCGATCCGCTGTGGAACAGGCCCGCAAGCGAATGCACGGACGAGCAATACCGCGAATTCTACCGCAAGGTGTTCTACGATTATAACGATCCGCTGTTCTGGATACATCTTAATGTGGAGTACCCCTTCCGCCTTAAGGGCATACTGTATTTCCCCAAGCTTACCCAGAACATCGATACCATGCAGGGTCAGATAAAGCTGTACAACAATCAGGTGTTTGTGGCGGATAATATAAAGGAGGTCATTCCGGAGTTTCTTATGCTGCTTAAGGGCGTTATCGACTGCCCGGATATGCCGCTTAATGTTTCCCCGCAGCTTTTTGCAGAACGACGCCACCGTGCGCAGAATATCGGCGCATATAACCAAGAAGGTGGCGGACAGGCTCACCGGAATGTTTGAAAGCGAGCGGGATAAATATAACGAATACTGGAATGACATCGGGCTGTTTATAAAATACGGCTGCATGAAGGATGAAAATTCTACGACCGCATGAAGGATTGCATTATATATAAAACCGTGCAGGGCGATTATCTTACTCTGACGATTATCTTGCGGATGCCAAGGACAGCCACGAGAACAAGGTATACTATGTTACAAACGAAATACAGCAGGCACAGTATATAAAGCTTTTCAATCAGCATGATATAGACTGCGTGCTGCTGGACGGACCGGTGGACGGGCCGTTTATCAGCTTTATCGAAAGCAAGCGTCAGGGCGTCACCTTTACGCGCATAGATTCCGATCTGGGTGCGCTGCTCGGGGAAAGCGCCGGCTTTGACGGTCTGGTGGCGAGTTTACCGCCATGCTGGACGATGCCAACACAACGGTAAAGGCGGGCAGCATTGCTTCGGATATGCCGGCGCTGCTGTTATTGGATGAGCAGAACCGCCGTATGCAGGATATGAGCCGGTATTACAGCGGTCTGAATATGGAGGAATGTTCCCCGGCAAATATACCCTTACCCTGAATACAAACAGCGAGCTTATAAAAAGCTGGGGCTTATGGCGCCGGGCGAGGAAAAAACGCTTATCATGCATCAGGTTCTATGACCTTGCAGCGCTTGCGAATGTTCCGCTTACTCCCGAAAAGAATGACGGAATTCTTAAAGCGCAGCACGCAGGTGCTGGGATAAGCTGGCAAAGGCGGAGGAAGGCCAAAGCAGCGCAGCGGCGAAGGCACCAGCTGAGGCAGAGGCAGACGGCGGAGCGGAAGCAAAGGCTTAAAGCACCTTATCAAACACGAAAGGAGACAGACTTATGACGGATCAGGTCAAAGCGATAGCCGAGCGTATAAAGGAATTAAAGAGAGATATGCGAGTATACTCCGCAGCAGGTCGCAAGCGGCGGGAGTGTCGGTGGAGCAGTATATGACCTTTGAAGAGGGCGGACGGGATATCCCGGTAAGCGTGCTGTATGCGCTGGCGGATTTCTATAAGGTGGAGATGGTAACACTGCTTACGGCGGCGATGCCCATTTGCGCACCTACACGCTGGTGCGCAAGGGCGAGGGCATTAAGGTTCACAGGCGTGGCGAATACACCTACAACTCCCTTGCATATAAATTTATGTGCAAAAAATGGAGCCGCTGCTTGTAACTGCGCCGCTGGAAAACGGCGAACATATAGATACCTCCAGCCATGAGGGGCAGGAGTTTGAATATGTTCTTGAAGGAACGCTGCGGCTTATAATGGGCGGCAGGAGCTGCTGCTCAATGAAGGCGACTGCATATATTTTGATTCCACCATTCCGCACGGAATGCGCTCGGTGGGAGATAAGGAAGCGAAAAATGCTGGTGGTAATAGTTTGATAAAGCGGCGTTTTGGCCGCATGGAAGTACGGATAAAGGGAGCTATAACGCCCGCAGGGAAATTGCGGGGATAATCAGGAAGGTAATACGGTACAGATGAATTTTGCACAGAGATATTTGGATACTGACTGCGGCAGCTATGAGGAAATGCAGCAGCGCTTAAAGCTCAGGATCCCGGAAAAATTTAATTTGCATTTGACATAGTGGACGAATACGCACGGCTCTGCCCGGAAAAACGGGCGCTTGTGTGGTGCAACGATAAGGGAGAGGAAAAGCAGTTTTCCTTCGGCGAGATATCCGTCTTTCCAAAAGCTTGCGGCTTCCCTTTACAAAATGGGTATACGCAAAGGCGATTTTGTAATGCTCATAATGAAGCGCAGAGCGGAGAATTGGATAACCTACCCCGCGCTGCATCGCCTTGGCGCAGTGGCAATACCGGCCACTCACATGCTTACAAAGAAGGATGTGGTGTACCGCAACAATGCAGCCGGAGTAAAATGATAATTGCGGCGCAGGATGAAAACATTCTTGAGCATGTGGACGCCGCCATGGCGGGATTCCCCGACGCTTGAGCACCGCGTGCTGCTTGGCGGCGCGCGCGAGGGCTGGGAGAGCTTTGATGAGCTGCTCTCAGAGGGAGATGAAGGCTTTTGTTCCGCCGGTACGCGCGGGCGGGGGACGACCGATGCTTATGTTTTTCACCTCCGGCACTACCGGCATGCCTAAAATGGTGCTGCACGATTTCAATTATCCGCTTGCCACATAATAACGGCGGTCTACTGGCACAAGGTGCTGGACGACGGGCTGCATATCTCCGTGGCGGACACCGGCTGGGCAAAGTGCGGCTGGGGCAAAATGCTACGGCCAGTGGATAGCGGGCAGCGCACAGTTCGTCTATGATTACGACGGCAAGTTTAACCCCATGAACCTGATAACCGCAGTAAGCCGGCACGGGGTAAACACCTTCTGCGCTCCGCCCACCATATACCGCTCCCCTTTGTAAAGCAGGATCTTTCGGAAATTGATTTTTCCTCCTTTACGCATTTTACAACGGCAGGCGAGCCCGCTTAACCCGGAGGTGTTCCGCAGGTGGCGCGAAATAAGCGGACACCGTATATTCGAGGCCTTCGGGCAAAGCGAGGGCACGCCCATACTGGGTACATATTATTTCATGGAGCCTGGAGGGCAGCACGGGCAAGCCGAATCCGCTGCTTAATGTCGACCTTGTGGACGAGCAGGCAACTCCATCGGCACGGGTGAGGAGGGCCTTATTGTGCTGCGCGTGGGGGACGGAAAGCCCGCGGGGCTTTTCTGCGGCTATTATAAAGACCCGGAAAAACAGCCGAGGTGTGGAAAACGGGCTTTATTACACCGGCGATGTGGCATGGCGCGATGAAGAGGGCTTCTATTATTTCATAGGCCGCAGCGACGATGTTATAAAAAGCTCAGGCTACCGTATCGGCCCCTTTGAGGTGGAAAGTGCGCTTATGGAGCACCCGGCGGTGCTGGAGTGTGCCGTTACCGGCGTGCCGGATATTGACGGCGACCGCGGACAGCTTGTAAAGGCGACGGTGGCGCTGGTGAAGGGCTGGGAGCCGACCGACGAGCTTAAAAAGAGCTTCAGAACCATGTAAAGCGTATAACCGCGCCCTATAAATATCCCAGAATCATTGAATTTGTGGAAGAGATAGATAAAACAATAAGCGGAAAAATGAAAAAGAAAGGCCATACGGGAAAGGGACGAGAAAAAGTGATCGAGCTGCTTTCGCCCGCAGGAAACAGGGAGAGGCTGGAATATGCGCTGGCTTACGGCGCGGATGCCGTATATATGGCGGGCAGCAGGTATTCCCTGCGCGCCTTTGCCGATAATTTCGAGCCGGATGAGCTCAAGCGCGCGCTGGAGCTTGTGCATTCAAAGGGCAAAAAGGCGTATATTACCGTAAATATATACGCGAATAATTCGGATATAGACGGCATGGAGGACTATTTCCGCTTCCTGTACGATATAGGAGCGGACGCAGTGCTGGTTTCCGACCTCGGAGTGCTGGAGGCGGCAAAAAAGGGAGCGCCGGAGCTGCCGGTGCACATCTCCACACAGGCAAATGTTACAAACTATGCCGCGGCGCGGTTTTTCTGCAATGCCGGAGCCGAAAGAATAGTGCTTGCCCGCGAGCTGTCAATCAGAGGAAATAGCCCTGATACACCAAAAGGTTCCCAAGCGGAGCTGGAGGCCTTCGTTCACGGCGCTGCGTGCATATCCTATTCCGGCAGATGTCTGCTTTCGGATTATCTTACCGGCCGCAGTGCAAATCAGGGGCAAGTGCGCTCAGCCCTGCCGCTGGGGCTATGAGCTTGTGCCGCAGGGGCGCGCCGACAGCTTTCCCATAGAGCAGGACGAGCGGGGCACATATATCCCTTAACAGCAAGGATCTGTGCATGATAGATCATCTGGGCGAGCTTGCGGATGCGGGAGTGACCTCCTTTAAGATAGAGGGCAGAATGAAAAACGGCATATTATACCGCCGCCGTAACCAACGTGCCTACCGCAGGGCAATAGACCGCCTTGAGGCGGGCTGAGCCGATCCCGCCCTAGGAGGAGCTTGCAAAGGCGGCAAACCGCGAGTTTACCACCGGCTTTTATTTCGGCCCCGTTCAGAACGGGCAGCGCTACGAAAGCAGCAAGTGCCGCCAGAGTCACGAGTTTTCGGCGGTGGTGCTCTCCTCTGACGGGGAGTATCTCACGCTTGAGCAGCGCAACCGCTTCCGCGTGGGGGATGTGCTGGAGGTGTTGTCCCCGAGCCCTCCCGCTGCGGGCAGAAATTCACGGTGGAAAGCATCATTTCCTCCCAAGGCTGCAGCGTTCAGGCGGCACCCAATCCGCAGGAAAGGGTAAAGGTGCCCTGCACTCTGCGGCTTGAATATATGGATATTTTAAGACGGAAGCTGTAATAAATACAGGCCTTCCGCATGGCAATCGGAAAAACTAAGCATTATCAAAGGGCTGCATGTGTGGCCCTTTTTGATTATAACGGGCGATTTTCGGCGTGCAGCCTCAAAAAACTTTCCGAAAGCGTGAATATCAAAGAGCGGATATATTGAAAAATATTACAATATCGCTATTGACTTTCACAATCGGATATGATAGCATATTGTGTGAAGGGGGAGGATACCAATGGCATCCTTAAGCGGGTATAAGCCCGATAAAATAATACAAAAAGGAGAAGAACAATGAAAAAGAAAACTATATTGCTGATAGCCCCTTGTGATTATGGTGACGGGCGCGGCGGTTTGGGGCGTCAGCGCGCTTGCTGGGCAAAAGGTCAGCCTGAACAGTGCGGATTTTTATGCCGACTGTGCAAAAAGGGAAATGAAGCCCAGCGCGGGGAGCTGAAGGCGCTGAAATGACGAGGAGTGCTGTATCAACGCTCGGCACTGGAAATAATCGGACAGTTAGACAAATCGGCGCCGCGGCTGAGTGCGGATAAGGCATCGGAGCTTGCGGGCACATTATCCGGCGAAAAGCTCAGTCAGGCCTGCGATAAAATAGCGGGTGCGCCCGATATGCGCAGAGACGGCAGCGGCATAGATGTGCTAATATATAATTTTGATGCCGCCGCAAGCGGACGGCTGGTACTAGTAAACGGTCAGGGCTTTATGGAACATAAAAATGCTCAGGAGAGTATGTAACGGTTCAGCCGGACGGCACCGTAACGGCGGGGGCCTACGCTCAGCGCGGACTAAAGGCATAAAGCGTAAAATGCTGCCGAGCAGCGCCCGGCAGCACGGAAAACCAAGTAAATACGGCATAGCAAAAGCCGCTCTTTTATAAAAAAGGGCGGCTTTTCAGTATCAAAATGTATTGCAGGCAAGGGGCGAGAGCCAGTCTGTATTCCGATTACCTAATACAGCTTTGCGCCCGCCGGAATGTGAGGATCAACCATCAGCAATGGGGAGCTTTTCCTCGCCGTTTTCGTGATGCACGGCGGAGATGAGCATACCGCAGGAGTCGATACCCATCATCGGGCGGGGCGGCAGGTTGGTGATGGCGATGCAGGTCTTTCCCACCAGCTCTTCCGGCTCATAAAAGCCGTGAATACCGCTCAAAATGGTGCGCTCCGTGCCGGTTCCGTCGTCCAGCGTGAACCTGAGGAGCTTTTTTGATTTCGGCACTGCCTCGCAGGCAAGAACCTTCACGGCACGGAAATCACTCTTGGAGAAGGTGTCAAATCCACATATTCTTCAAACAAAGGCTCTATCTTCACATTGGAAAAGTCGATAGGCTCGTCCTTGATCTCAAGCTCAACCGTGCCTTGGCGCCGCCGATAACGGCAGCCTCCTCGGGCTTTTCTCTGCCTTGGGGGGCCCAACGGCTTCATCGTGGGGAAGAGCAAACAATCGCGGATGCTGGCAGTATCGGTAAGCGAGCATTACAAGGCGATCCACCCCTATGCCCAAGCCCCGGTGGGCGGCATGCCGTATTCAAAGCGCACAGGAAATCCTCGTCCACATCGCAGGCCTCGTCGTCGCCGGCGGCCTTAAGGGCGGCCTGAGCCTCAAAGCGGGCGCGCTGATCTATGGGATCGGTCAGCTCGCTGAAGGCATTGGCGTGCTCTGCCCCACGATAAACAGCTCAAAGCGTTCGGTATATGCTTCATTGCCCGGTATGCGCTTTGCAAGAGGGATATCTCCACCGGGTGTCCGGTGATGAAGGTGGGCTGTATGAGCTTTTCCTCGCAGTATTCTTCAAAGAAAGGTTGAGTATGTCGCCCTTTTTCGTGACGCTCCTCATAGGCTATGCCGTGCGCCTTTGCCGCAGCGCGCCGCTTCAAGGTCTGCAAGAGTGTCAAATCCACCCCGGAATACTTTTAACGGCATCCTTCATGCTTAAACGCTCAAAGGGCTTGTCAAGATCAATGGCTACGCCGCCGTAGGTGATCTGCGCCGTGCCCAGCACATTTTTTGCAACCGTGCGTATAAGCTCCTCGGTAAGATCCATCATGCCGTTAAAGTCGGTATAGGCCTGATACAGCTCCAAAAGCGTGAATTCCGGGTTGTGCCGTGTGTCCATGCCCTCGTTGCGGAACACGCGGCCTATTTCGTATACCCGCTCAAAGCCGCCCACTATCAGGCGCTTTAAGTGCAGCTCAAGCGCGATGCGCAGGTACATATCAATATCAAGGGTGTTGTGATGCGTAATAAACGGACGGGCGTTTGCGCCTCCCGCAATGGTGTGCAGCACGGGAGTTTCCACTTCAAAAACCCGCGGTCATCAGCACGCGGCGAATCTCGCTTATAATGCGGCTGCGTTTTACGAATACATCGCGAACCTCGGGGTTTACTATAAGGTCAACATAGCGCTGACGGTACCTTGCATCGGTATCCTTCAGCCCGTGGTATTTTTCCGGCAGCACCTGAAGGGATTTTGCTCAGCAGGGTCACGCTTTGGGCGTGCACGCTGATCTCGCCGGTGCGGGTGGTGAAAACATACCCCTTTACACCCACAATATCGCCTATATCCATGCTTTTGAAGGCGGCATAGTTTTCCTCGCCCAGGGAATCGCGCGAAACATAAAGCTGTATGCTGCCCGAGCCGTCCTGAAGATGGGCAAAGCCGGCTTTGCCCATTATGCGCTTGCTCATAATACGCCCGGCTACGGAAACATTCATTTCTTCTCCGTCGGTGTAGGTATCCTTGATTTGCTGTGCATGATGGGTCTGATCGAATTTTGTTATCTGATAAGGGTTGCTGCCGGCCTGCATAAGGGAGGAGAGCTTGTCGCGGCGGACGCGCAATACCTCCGTAAGCTCGGAAGCCGACGGACTCTGGGTCTGTGACATATGTAAAGATCCTTTCTTTTGGGTGCTTTTGTACATAAAGATTTCCGCACTGTCCGCAGGGAGCGGCCGGACGGAAAGACGCGCAAACGGTCTGTTATGACCGAATTGATTATTATGCCGGCTTTTTATTTTTTCTTGCGGCCGTTTTTATCGCCCTCGATAGCGATAATCTTAAAAAGGCAAGCTCGCCCGCCTTGGTTATTACATGAACAACATCACCGATGGCCTTGCCGTTTATGGCCTGACCTACAAGCGAAGAGCTGGACAGGCAGTTTTTAAGCGGATCCGCCTCGCTGGTGCCCACATAGGAATAGGTTTCCTCCCTCGTTTGCATCCATATCAAGAAGGGTTACGGTGCAGCCCTCCTTTACATGGTCGTAATGCGATTCCTTAACATATACCACCGCATGCTCTATACGGTGCTGCATTTCTTCAATTTCCGCTTCGACCTCGGCCTGCTCCTGCTTTGCCGCGTCATACTCGCTGTTCTCGGAAAGGTCGCCGTAGCTGCGGGCCTCGGCTATACGCTTGAGACCTCTATACGCCGTACCTTGAGATAATAATCCAGCTTTTCCAAAGCTCGGCAAGGCCTTCCTCGCTGATTTTATACTGCATTTGATTGTCCGCCATATGATTCTCCGTTTCTTTGCCGTTTTACTCTGCCGCCGCGGTATATAAATGCCATATAAACGCAACGCCTATGGGCATAACAGAGCAGAATAAGCATATTTTATCGTCATATTATATAATCGCGGGGCGATTCTGTCAATTCCCAAAACATAAACGGGCGCAAAAGGCGGCAAAATCGTTGCAGATCATTGCATATAACCGTAAAAAGCGCCCTTTGAGCAGGCCGCAACGGCCGCCGCGCCCGCAGCCTTAATTCAGCAGCGCCAGAGCGTAACCCAAAACTGCGGCAGCCGTAAGCCAGATAAGCTGAGGGAAAAGCAGCCATGCCGCCGCCGGACTTACGGGCTTAATGCGCGTAAATGCAAGCAGCAGAAGTACAAAGTATACAAATATTATAATTTCACCAACGGCGGGCAGCGCCAGCACAAAAACCGCAAGCACCCAAAGAACATGGAAAACCGCGCACAGGCACAGCATTATCAGAACTTCGGTGCGCTTTTTTTGAGGCGGGCGCAGCGGAAAAATACAGTGCGCAGGCGAAAAAAAGGTAAGGGGCGTATATTATTCCCCATGCTATGGGAAAACAATGTTCGGGGCTGGAACGACGGCTTTATAAGCTTATCAAACATCGGACGGGCCCATAATGCTCAAAGCCGTTGCCGCGCCGGCGGTAATCAGTACGCTTACAAGGGAAACAAGGGTGGGAGCAAGCCGGAATTTTTTATTCATTCTCCTCCGTATTTTTCAAACAGAATGTGCCGCAAACACCGCTGCGGCCGATATAAATAATTATATGCTTCCGTATGCCGTTTATTCGAAAAGCAAAAAAGGCGGCTTGGCTGTTGTATTCGCTTTGTCGGCGGATGAAAAAGACGCCGTGAAGGCGCCTTAAAAAAACTCTTAATTTATTCAGTTATTACGAAATGTTTCCGGACGGATCTGCGGCTTCGCCGCCGTTTATTTTTAAGCTCCGCATACTGTGCGGCAGTCATGCCGTAAACATAACGGTCGGCAAAGGAGCCGTTATCAAGCAGGATATCGTCCGTAAGCATACCTTCTTTGCGGAAGCCGAGCTTTTCGGCAAGCCGCTGAGCCTCGATATGATCGGTATCTATAGAAAGAGTGACCTTGTTGTAGCCCAAAGTTTCAAAGCAATTGGCGCAAGCATTTCGCAGGTGGTGCGGTAGGCAATGCCGCGTCTGGTGAATTCTGGCTGGCCGATAAGAATGTAGTATTCCGCCTTTGCGGTTATGCTCATCAATGTTAAAAGACCCACCATGCCTATGGGCTTTTGGTGCCGTCCTCATAAAGAGCGTGGATAATAAAATCGTTCCGGCCGCGGTCTATAAGCGAACGCTGGAACCATTGCGCGCCCGCCTGCTCTCCGGCGGGAAGCTGGGTGTGAAAATGCTTTGTAAGCGCCTGATTGCCGCTCCATGCTATAACAGCCGGAATATCGCTTCTTTCTGCTTTGCGGATACTTAAACGAAAGCTTGCCATGACCTGCACATACCTTTCTGCCGCCGCGGATGCTTGCAAAAAACATGTAAATTGCGGCGTGTAAGAATTTATTGACATATCAATGCCCGTTTTACTTTTACCGCAGGCTCCTTTGATATTGAATCACGGCATCACACGGTGAAAACGAAGCAATTATAAATATCTGCATGATAATTACTTACGATATTTACTGTATTATAACAAACATTTTCGGGTTTGTGAATATATATTTGCAAATTGTTGTCCTTTTTGCGCAAAAACCGCTATTTTAACGAAAAAAACGGAAAAATCCGGCGAGATCGCGGCAATGCACTTGCGGCCTGAGTACGGCAAAACCCTTAAAACAACGGCATCGGATATTGCAGCAGCTTCGCCGCGCCGGGCCCTGCGGCCCCGGCGTGCGCCGCCGGCGCCTGCCTCGCGCCTTGCCGCCCTTACGCAAGCGGGCTTGCCGGGCGGTCCCGCTGCGCTTGCGGCGCGGCTTATCGGTTTTGCAGCTTTTCTCATCTCCGCCCCTGCAAATGCCGTATACCGCTTTTCTCCGCAGCGAACATCGTACGGCGCAAAAACAGCCGCCTGTCTTACTAAATGTAAGACAAGCGGCCGTGCTTGTATAGATAAGTGTAATTGCATACGGTTCTGAAGGCGGCTATAATAAATCATGAACCGTGGGTGCATGCCTGACAGCCGCATAATACAGCCGCATGCCTGTTAAAGAGGAATATTATCCCTGCAGGCGGCGGTACACCGTAATGCGGGTGCCCGATTCAAGAATAGCGCCTTCATCAAGGCCGGGGGTTCTGCTGCGCAAGCTCCTGCGGGCAATACCCACCTCGCCCACGGAAAAAAGCGTCTCTCCGCTGCGGGCAATGTATATGCACAGGCCGCAGGGCTTTGCGGGGCGGTTGCGGTAAAATCGGTAAGCACGCGCAGCGTGCCGGGGGAGGACACCGTAAGCCCCAGCTGCAGCACCATGCGTATTTCGCACTTGCTGCCCGCAAGGCCGCCTGAAGAGTGTCAATATCCGGGCAGGCAAATACCGTGCTTGCGGGTGTGCAGCTGCAATCGGTGTTAAGCTCAAAATCGGCATAGGTGTCAAAGCCGGTCAGCTCCCCCGTGCCGGAGGCAATGTACAGCACCCGGAAGCAGGCCCGCATCATAAGGCGGACTGTACCGCTTTGCGCCTCTGTGCTCAGCGTCTGCACATAGGCGTTAACGGCGCATATCCGTGCAATCGGCTGTGCGCCCTGCGGCGCGTCCAGCAATATGCGTACGCTTTGCCTGCGCACAAGACATTCAATGCCGGGCAGCTCCGCATTTGAAAAGCCGCATTGGGTTTTGTCAACGGTGCTGTAAGCGGCGGTAACCGCTTTGACGCTTCTTTTTTGCGGCTTACGCAGGCGGTGCAGCAAAGGCTTATATCGCAGGCAAGCACGCGCCGCTCACCCTGCTCGTTGTCCTCCGGCAGCACCGTGCCCTCCTCCGGGGATATATCAAGGCATACCGTGTCATCGGGCTGTACGCCAGGGGGGCCTCTATTACGGCGGGAAAAAGGAATGCGGTCCGCCACCTGCGCTACCGGCTCGTATTCATCGCTGCCGGAGTACAGAACGCTCAGCACAACATCTCCCGATACCATAACCGCGTCGGTGTCGGCCTGTACGCCGTTTATGCATACGCTGGGGATACCTGAAGGCACTGCTCCACCTCCGGCATGCGCACGCTAAGTTTATGTTCTCCGCACGGCGGTGCGCTGCGTAAATATCCCCACAAGAGCGGAGCATTCGGCCTCCGTGCTTAAAAGCTGAACATCG
>VOFG01004225.1_pt1 | contig 31427 bp, 33 predicted proteins | sample 5384171 | NCBI WGS metagenome assembly VOFG01 (sample SAMN12384726, study PRJNA508395) | human gut metagenome | isolation source: healthy gut F | host: Homo sapiens
TCCGCGTGGGTGTGTGCCGAAGTTCGCTCCTGAGCGCCTGCCCGAACGGCTTCTATTAGGGCAGGACGGCGCGCCCCGTTACGGCGTTTGAGAGCCGCCCTTCTTTGTGCAGGGCGGAAACCGGGTGGTACCGCGGAGCATTGGATTTGCAAAGGCTTCGTCCCTTTTGTCCGGCCAGAAATGGCCCGGCAGGGGACGGGGCTTTTTTGCTGCCCCGCTTTGAAAACACGAACTGAGAAGGAGAGAATTTCCATGCAAGCAATGATCGACGAGCTGGCCAAACAGGCCGCAGAGAGCCTCGGTCAGGCCTCTTCCAAGGAGACGCTGGCATCGTTCTGGCAGGAATATCTGAGCAAAAACGGCAAGATCCCCGCGCTGATGAAGAATCTGCGCTCTGTCGCGCCCGAAGAGCGCCCCGCCATGGGCAAGATCATCAACGAGCTCAAGCAGAAGGTGCAGGCAGACTACGATGCCGCCGCTGCCAAGGTGAAGGAGGCCGAGCTGGCCACCCGCAACGCCGCTGAGACCGTGGACATCACCCTGCCCGCCAAGACCCGTACGGTGGGTGGTCTGCACCCCCTGACGCTGGTCACCAACCAGATCATCGACGTGTTCTCCGGCATGAGTTTTGCCGTGGCTGACGCACCTGAGAGCGAGGATGACGACCACAACTTCACCCGCCTGAACGTGCCCAAGGATCACCCCGCCCGTGACATGCAGGATACCTTCTACCTGTCCGACGAGTTCCTGCTCCGCACCCAGACCTCCGGCGGCCAGATCCGCACCATGGACAGCCAGAAGCCGCCCATCAAGGTGCTGATCCCCGGCCGTGTGTTTCGTTCCGATTCCGATGCCACCCACAGCCCCATGTTCCACCAGATGGAAGGCCTGGTCGTGGATAAGGGCATCACCCTGGGCGACCTGCAGGGCGCGCTGAACACCTTTGTGCAGAAGCTGTTCGGCAAGGACACCCGCACCCGCCTGCGTCCCTCTTACTTCCCCTTCACTGAGCCCAGTGTGGAGGTCGATGTCAGCTGCTTTGAGTGCGGCGGCAAGGGCTGCCCCCTGTGCAAGCACACCGGCTGGATCGAAGTTCTGGGCGGCGGTGTTGTCAACCGCAAGGTGCTGGAGAACTGCAACATTGACCCGGATGAGTATTCCGGCTTCGCCTTCGGCATCGGCATCGAGCGTATCGCCATGCTGAAGTATGGCATCAACAACATCGGCCTGATGTTCGAGAACAACCTGCAGTTCCTCAAGCAGTTCCACGAATAAGAGGGGAGAGAAGAGACAATGAAAGTACCTTTCAGCTGGTTAAAAGAATTTGTAGATATCGACGTTACCGCTCAGGAGCTGGAGGAGAAGCTGTTCTCCTGCGGCTTTGAGGTGGAAGAGCTGATCCCGCTGGATGCAGGCATCAGCAAGGTAGTCGTTGGCAAGATCGTGGAGATGGAAAAGCAGGAGGGCACCCACCTGACCAAGTGTGTGGTGGACTGCGGTGACTACGGCCACGACATCCGCATCAGCACCGGTGCCAATATGAAGCTGGGCGACTGTGTGCCCGCCGCTCTGGATGGCTCCACCCTGCCCGGCGGCATCAAGATCAAGGCCCGCAAGATGCAGGGCGTGGAGTCCAACGGTATGCTCTGCTCCGGCGAGGAGCTGGGCCTGAACGATGACCTGTTCCCGGGCTCTGAGGTCTATGGCCTGCTCATCCTGCCCGAGGATTCCGTTCCCGGCACCGACATCGCACCTGTGGTGGGCCTGGATGATTACATTTTTGACATCTCCATTACCGCAAACCGTCCCGATTGCCAGTCCGTGCTGGGCATCGCCCGCGAAGTAGCGGCCATCCTCGGCAAGCCCCTCCACATGCCCGCCATGGATTACAAAGCTGTCTGTGAACCGGACGAGCCCATCACCGTCAAGGTGGAAGCTCCGGACCTGTGCCCCCGCTACATGGCACACTACGTCCGCAATATCCGAATGAGTGAGTCTCCCCGCTGGATGAGACGTCACCTGGCCCTGTGTGGTCTGCGCTCCATCAGCAATGTGGTCGATATTACCAACCACACCCTGCTGGAGATGGGTCAGCCCATGCACGCCTTTGACCTGAACAAGGTCGGCGGCCGTACGATCGATGTCCGCCGTGCTCATGATGGTGAGAAGATCGTCACACTGGACGAGAAGGAATTTACCTTGAACCCCAACAATCTGGTCATCTGCGATGCCGAAAAGCCGGTGGCACTGGCCGGCATCATGGGCGGCGCAAACTCCGGCATGGATGACAACACCACCAGCGTGCTGTTTGAGTGTGCTACCTTTGCGCGCGACTGCGTGCGTAAGACCAGCCGCGCTCTGGGCCAGAACAGCGACTCCTCCGCCCGCTACGAAAAGGGCGTGGACCGCCATTCTCCTGAGCTGGGCCTTGCCCGTGCCCTGCACCTGATTCAGGAGCTGGACTGCGGCGACATCACCACACTGGAATACGATCTGACCGATGGCCGTCCTCTCGAGCGCAAGCATATCGTTACCACCCCGGCCAAGATCTGCGGCGTGCTGGGCATCACCGTGCCCGGACCAGACCATGATCGACATTCTGCAGCGTCTGGAGTTCACCGTGGACGTACAGGCGGATGGAAGCTGGGACGTCTCTGCACCTCTATACCGTGAGGATGTGGACGGCTTCCCCGACCTGGCCGAAGAAGTCATCCGTGAGTATGGCTATGACCACATCGTGCCCACCTTCCTGAACACTGCCTCCGTTACCAACGGCGGTCTGAACTACGACCAGAAGCAGCAGCTCAAGACCAAGCGCCTGCTGGCTGCGTTCAGAAAGTTCAAAAGCTTCTAAAAAATAAGGCTTGACAAAAACCACTTCGGTGGTAAAATAAACAGGTCGTCAGCCGCAAGGCTGAGGCGCACAGGACCTTGAAAATTGAACAATATCGAAAAACTTGTAAGGAACCTTTAAGTGTTTGGAAAAACACTAAAAACAATTCCAAAAGTAATTCACACAGGACGCAAGCGATTGCGTGCTGAGCGAACAAGATTTAACACTTTTAAGTGATAAATATCATTTATAAAGAGTTTGATCCTGGCTCAGGACGAACGCTGGCGGCGCGCCTAACACATGCAAGTCGAACGAGCGAGAGAGAGCTTTTTCTCGAGCGAGTGGCGAACGGGTGAGTAACGCGTGAGGAACCTGCCTCAAAGAGGGGGACAACAGTTGGAAACAACTGCTAATACCGCATAAGCCCACGGTGGCGCATGGTACAGAGGGAAAAGGAGCAATCCGCTTTGAGACGGCCTCGCGTCCGATTAGCTAGTTGGTGAGGTAACGGCCCACCAAGGCGACGATCGGTAGCCGGACTGAGAGGTTGAACGGCCACATTGGGACTGAGACACGGCCCAGACTCCTACGGGAGGCAGCAGTGGGGAATATTGCACAATGGGGAAACCCTGATGCAGCGACGCCGCGTGGAGGAAGAAGGTCTTCGGATTGTAAACTCCTGTTGTTGGGGAAGATAATGACGGTACCCAACAAGGAAGTGACGGCTAACTACGTGCCAGCAGCCGCGGTAAAACGTAGGGTGCAAGCGTTGTCCGGAATTACTGGGTGTAAAGGGAGCGCAGGCGGATTGGCAAGTTGGGAGTGAAATCTATGGGCTCAACCCATAAATTGCTTTCAAAACTGTTTTTCTTGAGTGGTGTAGAGGTAGGCGGAATTCCCGGTGTAGCGGTGGAATGCGTAGATATCGGGAGGAACACCAGTGGCGAAGGCGGCCTACTGGGCACTAACTGACGCTGAGGCTCGAAAGTGTGGGTAGCAAACAGGATTAGATACCCTGGTAGTCCACACCGTAAACGATGATTACTAGGTGTTGGAGGATTGACCCCTTCAGTAGCGCAACCCTTATGGTCAGTTACTACGCAAGAGGACTCTGGCCAGACTGCCGTTGACAAAACGGAGGAAGGTGGGGATGACGTCAAATCATCATGCCCTTTATGACTTGGGCTACACACGTACTACAATGGCGTTAAACCAAGAGAAGCAAGACCGCGAGGTGGAGCAAAACTCAGAAACAACGTCCCAGTTCGGACTGCAGGCTGCAACTCGCCTGCACGAAGTCGGAATTGCTAGTAATCGTGGATCAGCATTTGATTGAAAACCGGACAAAGAGTTAGTCACTCGTCACAGAAATACGTTGTTCGTCACAAAGAGTTTGTTGGTTGTCACATATCCGGGCTGTCTGTCCCGGATATTTTTTTTTGTCTTATACCCTTCCTTTATGTTTGCGGCAGGAAACACAACGAATGTAAAGATATGAAACGGGAAACAGTCTTTGGGATATTGGGCGTATTACTTTATACACAGCCTTCCGTAGCGCAGAAATCAGTGACCGATACAGTACGTCTGAATTTTAATATAGACAGTGTCATCCGGTGGAACTGGTTACGGTGGGCGGTGCGAACGGTGATTTATACAAGGCATTGCAGACTTTGCCCGGTACGCAAGTGCAGGGTGAAACCAGAATTGCTGGTACGTGGTGGGAGGCAGTTACGAGACGCAGACTTTTATTGATGGAATGCATGTAGCCGCAGTTGATGTCGGAAGTATGTATGCAGTACAATTTAGGCGTTCAGTACGACTATGAAGGGCGTTTCTGTAAAGCTGAACTTTATTATAAGGATTATGACCGTCTGGCATTGGAGGAAACGGATGCCGATACGAAAGCTGTATTCTTGACCTCCAACGGTTATGGACACAGCAAAGGCATAGACTTGTTCTTCCGTGATAGAGCGTCCTTCAAGAATCTGGAATACCAGTTATCCTATACCTATAATATAGCCAAACGTAAATATCGGGAGTATCTGGAACTGACTACTCCTCAGTATGCTACACGGCATAATGCAGCCTGGGTGGTGAAGTATTCCAATATCCTTTGCCGGAAGAATGAGTTCGGTAAGGTGGATAACAAGGCTGTCCTGGCTTCCAGCGACCATTTTTTCTATGTAGGGAGTATATGTGACTTTAGGCAAGAAGGCCGCCTACGATGTATCCAATTTTTAGACAATAACCCTTTTTAAAATAAACAAAGATGAAAGCAATGATTATTTTTTTAGTATTTGTAATGCAAAGTGCCGCCCAGCTGCTCTTTGCCCAGAACCTGACTATTGAAGTGTGTGACATTGAAAAGGTGGAGGGGCATCTCTATGTCGCCATCTACAATTCGGAAGAAACATTCATGAAGAAACCCTTGACCGCCTTCCGGATAGATGTGAAAGATACGTCGCTCTCCATTCCTTGCCAGGGGTTACCTACGGGTACGTATGCCATTTCGTTGTTTCAAGACGAGAACGGAAACGGAAACTGGATACTGCCGTTTTCGGCATTCCTACAGAGAAGTACGGGTTCAGTAATGATGCTCAAGGCGTTATGGGTCCGCCGTCTTATGACAAATGCAGCTTCACTTTTTCCGGAGACACGACTTTGGTGATACATCTGAAGTAGAGTGATTATGTAAGTAAAACGGGAATTAATTTTCTTTTGCGGACGATTTACACTATTTTTGTGGTTCAACCTTAATAATTGCGTTATGAAACGAGTTGCACGACTTCTGGGATTTCTCGGACTGGTATGTTTGCTTGCCTCTTGCGGCAAACGTTCTTTCATTACAGACACTTCTTACCGTCAACGTGTGGAGCAGGACTTCAATCAAAAAAAAAGAAAGGTTGCCGCAGGGCGATTTGTTTGCCATATTCGATTTGTTTAGTCATTCTGTACTTCCGGTGCGGGTCAACAATGAGCATCTGGACAGTGCACGGGTAGTGTTTTACGAAGAACTGAAGAATCGTGTCAAGTCTCTGTCCCTCTATGATGCCATTCTGGAGGTGAACCACTGGTGCCACGAGAAGGCTATCTATACTCCCTCCGATGCCCGTACCAGTTCGCCTTTGGCAACGGTACGCACGGCATACGGGCGTTGTGGCGAGGAATCTACCTTGCTGGTTGCCGCCTTGCGTTCGGTGGGTATCCCTGCTCGTCAGGTCTACACACCCCGGTGGGCGCATACCGACGACAATCATGCGTGGGTAGAAGCATGGGCAGACGGGAAATGGTATTTTCTTGGAGCCTGCGAACCCGAACCGGTACTCAACCTTGGTTGGTTCAATGCTCCGGCCAGCCGCGGCATGTTGATGCATACCAAAGTTTTCGGACGTTATGAAGGAGTGGAAGAAGTGATGTCCGTCACTCCCAATTATACGGAAATCAATGTAATCGGTAACTATGCACCGACGGCCAAGGCCACGGTTACGGTAACGGACGGGCAAGGCAAGCCGGTGCCCGATGCTTGTGTGGAGTTCAAACTCTACAATTATGCTGAGTTTTATACCGTAGCCCGGAAGCGGACCGATGCGGAGGGAAAGGCTTTTTTGACGGCCGGTAAGGGTGACATGCTGGTATGGGCTTCCAAAGACGGAAAATTCGGCTATGCCAAACTGTCTTTCGGTAAGGACTATGGACTCGTTGTGAAGATGGATAAGACTACCGGCGGCGGCCATGCGGTAGATTTTGAACTTGTGCCGCCCCCCGAAAATGCGGAGTTGCCGGCGGTTACGCCCGAACAGCGTGCGGCGAATGACCGCCGCATGGTCCATGAAGATTCCATCCGCAACGCTTATGTGTCTATGTTCATGACGGATGAGACGGCGCGTTATTTTGCCCGGCGGTACAAGCTCGACGAAGATGCCGTTTCACGGATACTGGTCGCTTCCAGAGGAAACCATCGGGTCATTGTCGACTTCATGGCACGGTTGCGCTCTGAAAAGTCCAAAAGAGGAGGTCTGGACCTGCTCCAACGGATTTCGGCAAAAGACCTCCGCGACGTTACACTGGAAGTTCTGATGGACCACATGCAATCCCGTATGTGCAAGAATGCCGACCATTTCCGCAGATATGTGCGCAATCCACGCGTAAGCAACGAGATGCTGACCCCCTATAAAGGATTTTTCAAGAAAGCCGTCTCAAAGGAAGATGCTGAGGCATACAAGGCAGAACCGATGAAACTGGTGGCATGGGTGGCCCAAAATATCCGGGTAGACAATGACTGTAATTTGGGAGGGGCTCCCATTTCTCCGGAAGGGGTCTGGAAGGCCCGTGTGGCTGATGCCCATAGCCGTGACATTTTCTTCGTCTCCATGGCACGCAGCATGGCAATCCCTGCCCGTATCAACGGAGTGACCGGCAAAGTACAGTTGATAGGGGATGATGGTGCGATGGATGTGGACTTGAACCATCATTCGGAAGAGCCGGTCTTTATGGCAGAAGGAATTGCTTCGAAGGGAAAGTTGGTGGCTTCCTATAAGCCTATCCGTTCGTTGGATAACCCGAAATACTATTCTCATTTCACTCTTTCCAAACAGACCCCGCAGGGCAGTTTGCAATTGCTTTCCTATGACGAAGGCGATGCAGATATGGGCGGCGGTACTACATGGAGCAATCTGCTGAAGGAAGGAACAGCTCTGGAGGCCGGAGATTATGTTTTGGTGACCGGTACACGCCTTGCCAGCGGTGCGGTACTTTCTAAAACCACCTTTTTCAATATTCTGCCGGAGAAGACAACGGAAATTGAATTGGTGATGCGCGAGAGCGAGGATGAGGTGCAGGTTATCGGGAACTTTAATTCGGAGTCTCTCTTCACTCCGCTGCCGGACGCCGGCTCCGCAGCCCGGCAGAGTCTGCTGCAGGCTTGTGGGCGCGGTTACTTTGTCGTAGGCATTCTGGGTGTCAATCAAGAGCCAACCAATCATGCGTTGCGCGACATCGCTTCATTCAAGGCTGATTTGGAGAAGTGGGGGCGTAAGATGGTGTTGCTGTTCCCTGATGAGGCCAAAGCCGGCAAGTTCGCCCGCGAGTCATTCCCCGATTTGCCCTCTACCATTATTTATGGTATAGATACGGACGGTATCGCTGCGCAGATTGCAGAAAGCATGAAGTTGAAGCACAAAGAGAGCCTGCCGATATTCATCATAGCCGATACTTTCAATCGGGTGGTCTTTGTATCGCAAGGATATACCATCGGACTGGGAGAACAACTGATGAAGACAATAAAGGGGTTATAGGGCTTTCTGCCATGAATTGTAAATAGTAATCGTCAAATAGTAAATCATCCGATGCCTGTTATCGAAATATCATCTTTGACCCATCCCGGTGTGGAGATATTCAGTACCCTTACCGAAGCCCAGTTGCGCAACCGCCTTGAGCCGGACAAAGGGCTGTTTATAGCTGAGAGTCCTAAGGTTATCAAGGTGGCTCTGGATGCCGGCTACGAGCCTTTGGCCTTTTTGTGTGAGCACAAGCACATCTATGGGGATGCTGCTGAAATCATTGAGCGTTGTGGCGATATACCCGTCTACACAAGCGGTAGGGAATTGCTTGCCGAGCTGACCGGCTACGTTTTGACGCGTGGTGTTCTTTGTGCCATGCGCCGTCCGGTTCCGAAGAGTATGGAGGACGTCTGCCGGGGAGCCCGGCGTATTGTGGTTATCGACGGGGTGGTGGATACCACCAATATTGGGGCCATCTTCCGTTCGGCAGCAGCTCTTGGCATGGATGCTGTGCTGTTGACACGTAATTCCTGCGACCCTCTGAACCGTCGTGCGGTCCGGGTTTCAATGGGAACGGTTTTTCTTGTGCCGTGGACGTGGATGGACGGTCCTCTGGATACGCTCGGTGAGTTGGGTTTCCGCACGGCGGCCATGGCGCTTACGGACAATTCCATTTCCATAGACAATCCCGTTTTGAAGACCGAGCCCCGGTTGGCTATTGTGATGGGTACTGAGGGAGATGGTCTTTCGCACGAAGCGATTGCGGGAGCCGACTATGTGGTTCGTATCCCCATGGCGCACGGTGTAGATTCGCTGAACGTGGCGGCCGCAGCGGCTGTTGCTTTCTGGCAACTTCGCGTTTAGAAGTGATAACTCAAAAAAGCATATATTATGTTGGCATATACTTATATTGAACACGGAAAGTTCGGATTGCTTGAGAAACCGATACCGGTATTGGAAGATGCACGTGATGCTATTGTGCGGGTGACACTGGGTAGCATATGCACCAGTGACTTGCATATAAAGCATGGAAGTGTACCGCGCGCCGTACCCGGAATTACGGTAGGACACGAAATGGTGGGCATCGTAGAGCAGGTGGGTGCCGAAGTTGAGTCGGTAAAGCCCGGCGACCGTGTGACTGTGAATGTGGAGACTTTTTGTGGTAAATGTTTCTTTTGTCGTCACGGATATGTGAACAACTGTACCGACGCCAATGGCGGTTGGGCTTTGGGTTGCCGTATCGATGGCGGCCAGGCGGAATATGTACGTGTGCCTTATGCCGACCAGGGACTGAACCGTATTCCCGATACGGTAAGCGACGAGCAGGCGCTCTTGGTAGGCGATGTGTTGGCCACCGGCTTCTGGGCTGCCCGTATCTCCGAAATAACCGAGGAAGACACTGTACTCATCATCGGTGCCGGGCCGACGGGTATTTGTACCCTGCTTTGTTCCATGCTGAAGAAGCCCCGTCGCATTATTGTCTGCGAGCAGTCGGCCGAAAGAATCCGTTTTGTCCGCGAGCATTATCCGGAGGTGCTGGTCATTGGGCCGGAAAACTGCAAAGACTTTGTGAGGAAGCATAGCGACCATGGTGGGGCAGATGTCGTACTTGAAGTTGCCGGCACGGAAGATACTTTCCGCTTGGCATGGGAGTGTGCCCGTCCCAATGCCATTGTCACCATTGTGGCGCTTTATGACCAGCCTCAGTTATTGCCCTTGCCGGAGATGTATGGCAAGAATCTTGTCTTCAAGACCGGTGGTGTGGATGGGTGCGATTGTGCCGAGATACTGCGCCTGATAGCGGCGGGACAGATAGATACCACACCGCTTATCACACATCGTTTCTCGTTGGAGGAAATTGACGAAGCCTACCGTATTTTTGAGAATAGGCTGGAGGGGGTGATAAAGGTGGCGATTGTGGGTAGATAGAAAAAGAGGATAGCCAATGAAGGCTATCCTCTTTTTCTATGTAATTATTTACTTGCTACTTACTTGCTCAAAGCTTGAGCCACGTCAACCGCACAAGCCACTGTACATCCTACCATCGGGTTGTTACCGATACCCAGGAATCCCATCATTTCCACGTGGGCAGGAACTGATGAAGAACCAGCGAACTGAGCGTCTGAGTGCATACGTCCCATGGTGTCAGTCATACGTAAACTTGTGACGGTTTAGAAATGTATATGTTGTTGTAATATATTGTAATATAGTGTATTATACTCTATTTGATATTGAATTAAATAGATGTCTGTGACGGTAATTTATGTATTCCGTCACTGTGACGTCAAATTATGGAATATGATAAATAAGAGTAACTATACATTATCATTTACTGTTAGGGCAAGTAAAATGAATAAGGCAGGTAAAGCGCCAATTGAGGTATTAATAGCTGTGGGTGATGAAAGAACTGTATTCTCAGCTGGTAAGTTAGTTGCATTGGAGAATTGGAATAAAGATAAACAGTGTGTACGTGGTACAAATTCTGAGGCTGTAGTATTGAATGAATTTCTAAAGAGTTTGAGAGTACGAATTTATGAGGAAGAGATTAAGTTGGTGAAGCATGGATTTGCTATAACAGCTATGTTACTTCGTGATGCCTTATTAAATAAGGTGGAACTGATAAAGGAAGAAACTATTCTTAACGTTTATAAGAGACATAATGAAATGCAGCATAAACAGATTGGCTGTGGAATATCTAAAGGGACATACGCTAATTCAAAGCATGGCTTATCACTTCTTGAGAAATTTATTCAATCTAAATATAATCGTGATGATATGTTCTTAAGAGAATTAAATCGTGATTTCATTGAAGAATACCGTATATGGTTGCTATCAGAACATGGATTATCTCAGAATGGAGCAGTGAAGTATTTATCACTATTAAAGAAGGTGGTAAATCGTGCTGTTGCTAATAATAAGATTGCATTTAATCCATTTGCATCATATAAATTGGAGCGGCAAGAGGTATCTCCTGATTTCTTGAATGAAGATGAACTGCGCAGAATTATAAACTTTAATTCTCCTTTACCCAGACTTGAGCGGACGAGGGATATGTTCTTATTTGCGTGTTATACTGGCTTATCATACATTGATGTTAAAACATTGAAGGTTGAACATTTAGAACGTGATAATCAAGGAAGAATGTGGATTAAGAAGAAGAGGGTAAAGACTGGTGTTCTTGCTCGTATTCCATTATTACCTAATGCTAAAATGTTGATTGATAAGTATGCAGGTGGAGATACCTTAATGCCTATATATTCAGATAAGGATATAAATCTATATTTGAAGGATATAGCTATTCTATGTCACATAGATAAACGAATAACCTATCATACAGCAAGACACACATTTGCAAGTACGGTTACTTTAGCTAATAATATATCCTTAATTGTGGTGTCTAAAATGTTGGGACATTCTAATACACGAATGACTGAACATTATGCTAAATTAGTTGATAAGTGTATAGGTGAAGAAATGGATAAGTTAATGGGGACATTCTGTACTAAGGAATGATGTAATGAAGCATTTACTCTAATTTATAATGCCGCTCTGTTGCATAATGGAGTGGCATTATTTATCTTTACGGCACTAATACAGATATGACATGATAACCTACTCGATACCAATTCCAGAGTTGAGGACGTTAGAGCCTATACTTGCAGAATGCTTTGGCTACAGACGTGCCATGTTCTTAAATGAACTACAAGCAGCATACCGCCTTCATTACCCTAATGGGGCAGGTGAGGAGATAGTTTCCAAGTATCGTATGCCATTCCCGTATCTGGATGAATACGCGGTGGATAACGGTGCTTTTGACTATCACCGTTATGCCCCAGACCAGCCTCAACAAGTACACTGTTTGATGCTGCCAGTTTCATTATGGATACAGAGCACGAAGTATTCATAACCCTATCCAATGATAAGATACTGACTGAAATATTGGAACTTCTGGAGGAGTATGGCATATCAGATGAAGATGAAGTAATGAATATCCCTTCTGTTTGCAGCTGCCATATATGACAAGCATGTAAAGGATGAACTTCATACGGAGATTGCCATTTCAGAGAATACACTTCCGTATCTGGAACAAGTCCGTCCAGAAATGCTAAAGCTGTTTGAGTTATTGAACACCAAGAGATACTCACCTTCCAGAAAGGAGGAGGTAAGGGCACTAAATTCCATCACCATTGATAACGGGGTAAAGAAGATTAGGCTTGACAACTCCTGCTATTGGCTGACTGACTTGCTTGACAACTACCTGCATATTTACTTGGGAGTTGACAGACTGGAAGAGGCGCAAGCGGAATTGAAGGAGGTGTATTCAGAAAGGAAAGGCAGGAAAGCCAATAATGCAGCCTGCAACTTAATCATGTACGGTACATTCCATCTCTTACAGAAGTGTTCAGCCTTAAAGACCAGAAGCGAGCAGATACGTATGACTTTAGGCTACATGGAGATATTATTTGAAGCGGACAGTTTCAATAATGACGAGAACTACACCAATGCCGCTATAGCCTACTTGGTGAAGCAAGGCTACAAACCGCAATGGAAGCCCAAGCGGATAGAGGACTACAATTTCTCTCCCAATAATCAATCCACAGAATACCTCTGGTAAGCAATATGCTGCCAATCCTCACAGACTACCATGTAATCACGTGGTAGTTTTTATATCCTTATAATATCTAACTATTTGGCTATCTTATATATAAAGAATACCCTTCAAATCGCATTCTATTCTTTATAACCCACCTTCTAAGTATTCCCCAACTTTGCAACGTAATCAGAAACGATAAGGCGCCAAGTTGAAGATTGCACCAATTTATAAACTTAATTATTAATTTAAATTTAAACAATTATGAAGAAAATTTATTTACAAATTAATATTGTAGCTAATAATGAAGTAAGAAACATAGCTTTCGCTAAGGGTATTAATCGTTCCATCAACTTGGGCAATGTAGAGAAGATATTAGCCATGATGAAGGTCAAAGGCTACAGAAAGGCAGAGCAGATACAAGTCATTAAGGCGGAAGATGTAATTAAAACTGGCGATATTAGCTTGGTTGATATTAATGGGCAAGATATAAAGCCGGAAGATGCTGCCAAATATTTCCTTGTATTGGACGGTCAGCATAGGGTTATTGCCGCAGCCCTCTATAATGAATGGGCAGCGGAGAACGGAAAGGAAACGATAGATGTCCCTGCCATTGAAGTTGAATTGCAAGGGAATGAAACCATTGCCGAATATATCAACGAGATTAATATTACCAAGAAGGAATGGACTACCCCAGATTATGTACGTGGTGCAGCCAATATTAACCCAGACAGTGAATTCCTGCAACGGTATAACGAACTGATAAAGAGCGAGAAGAACCCAGACGGTTATCCAATCTCAACACTGAACCTTATCTTTTGTGGCAATAATAACGCCATATCAAAGTCTGACTTCTCTCTATTATGCTCTGGGAAGGATGAGAAAGGAAAGAAGGTGAAGAAGCCTATCATTCCAGCCTATAATATGGAGATAGGCAACAAGTTCATCCAAATCTGCAAGGATAAAGGCTTTGATGACAAGGATATTGCCAAGAGACACCTAATTCAGCAATTTAATAATATCAAAACAACTGCGGGAGACGCCAACGAAGCTATTAAGATATTCCAGACCATCACCCAGAATGACAAGGCGGCAATGTTCAATACGCATGGAAATCTGGATGAGAGTTTGGTGATGGAGCAGTTCAAGAAGATAAGAGAACGGAATGACAATCCTATTATCATTCCAGTTGAAGGGACTGGGACAGCCTCCACTGATGCAGATGAGGACATTCCTTATCTGGAAGCGGAAGAAGTCCGCTAATAAGAACCGGAGCCAATGTGAGAGGTTGGCTCTTCTGCTCCCAATTCTTCCAGAGTGGTGAATTTCCCCCATATAATAAGGTGGTTTACCCTAATAATTGAAGTTGAGAGTAATCTGTAGTCTGATTATTGGGGTCACAGATAGCTGTTTTCCAATCACCAAGTAGAAATGATGATAGAGTTGAAATTCCCAGAAAGTGGTGAATTCCCTCTATATAAAACGGTCAGTTACCCCAGTATTCAGAGTTTAGGATTATTTAAAGTCCAATAATTAGGGTCACAGGTAACATATTTAAAATCACAAAAGATAACTTATGATAAAGTTAGATATTCAAGAACGGGACGGTTTCCTCATTATGGACGACTTCCCAAAGAATTGCATCTTCAACAAGGTAAAGACGGGATGCGGTGCTACTACAATAGCGCTTACCAATGACGAGAATTACATTATTGCCGTACCTACAACAGAGCTGGTAATCAATAAGTGCTACCCACCTAAGGATAAAGACGGCAGGGACATTGCTTGGAAGAAGTCACAAATCCAAGCAGGCGTAAGTCCTACTAATGACAGACTGTTTGGTTTATATGGCAAGTTCACTAAGATAGTACAAATCCAGTTGAACAAGTTTCTTGCTAAGGACGGAGTTAAGAAGATAATCTGTACGTATGACAAGGTGGATAAACTGATTGACCTCATTAATCCGCTTGAATTCAAGATACTTGTGGATGAGTACCACAATTTGTTAAAGCAGTATGGCTTTAGGACAAAGGTAATAAATCAGATTATAGAGAAGTTCAAATGCTTCAAGTCTCATTGCTTCTTAACTGCAACTCCTATCCCAGAGCGATTTAAGCCCAAAGTATTTGCCGAAATGAAGGAATATATTGCCAACTGGCAGATAGTGGATAAGATTACAATCTACCCCTGCCCATGTGTCAAAGCAAGCACTACAGCAGCTAATGTTATCAAGCATTATAAAGACAACGGTCACTTTGTGTTGGACGGGATTAAGAGTGAGGAGGCATATTTCTTTGTCAACAGCGTAAGGGAGATTAAGGAGATACTTGAACAAGCCAAGCTGACCAATGATGAGTGCAGGATTATATGCGCTGACGACGAGAAGCTGGAAGGCTTTGAAATCTCCAGTTCAACAGCCCCAGTTAAACGGTTTACATTCGTGACCTGCAAGGCATTTGAAGGAGTGGACTATTATTCAGAGACGGCAATATGCTTTATCGTCAGTGACGGCTACAACAAGCATACCCTAATCAGCATTGACATGGATATTCCCCAGATTGCAGGACGCTAACCAATAAATTATCGCTTATGGAAGATTTAAAGGCAATTCTGACGGTTGGTGCAATACTCGTTGTACCGTTCATTGCAGCACCGCAAGCAATGTTTGCCATAGTGCTGTACATTATCATTTATATGGCATTCAGATGGAGAAATTTCTAATTATCAACTTAATAATTTACAGATTATGGAAGCATTACAGATTATGCCAGTCATGGTACAGAGAAGGAACAGCAATTTAGGCGAATTTGCAGAGGATGCAACGGTTGTAACGGACGACACAAAGGGGAAACGACCTCTGTTCATAGAGGCTAATACAGTTGAAGCGACCTTACAGCATTTGAGGGACGACTGTATAATTCCAGTATTCGCCAAAGACAACGAGGCTACATTGTCGCACGTCTCGTTCATTGAAACGGTGCAGGATGCAGCTAATACATTCTTTAACGGTGAACGGATAGGGCAGCCGGATATAAGGGTGTCACACGTTATCAAAGGTCGTATTCCAGAAGCAATACATAAGCCTGCCAATCAATTATTAGAGAGTGACAAGACCATTTATTACGAGCGTTGCGCTTTCGTGATTGAAATACCTACCATCTACGAGACGGTGAACGGTAATAGGCTGACCCTTACTGTAGGTGGAGTGAGAGCCTATAACCATACCAATCTGTACAGTAAAAAGGGTGCAGAGCGTTTTAAGGTGTTCATAGGGTTTACATGCCAGGTATGCACCAACTTGTGCGTATCTACGGACGGTTATATTAGCTGTCTGGAGGTCACTAATACAAGTGAGCTGTATCGTGCCGTATTGGAAATGTTCAACAAGTACGACCCTGCCAAGCACATACATCTGATGCAGACACTTGGCGGCTCATATCTGACTGAACACCAGTTCTGCCAGTTACTTGGGAGAATGAGGCTTTACCCACTGTTACCGCAAGGGCAGCAGAAGGCTATCCCCAGAATGCTGCTTACTGATACGCAGATAAACAGTGTAGCCAAAGCGTATATCAATGACGATAACTTTGGCAGTCTGGGCAGTGACCTATCCATGTGGAAGTTCTACAACCTGCTTACTGGCAGCAACAAGAGCAGCTACATAGACAGCTTTCTGGATAGAGCCTACAACGCTACAGAACTGGCAACGGGTATTGCATCCGCTCTGCATGGTGATGAAAGATACAGTTGGTTTCTTTCTTAGCTGTATCTGGAATTATATCCTATTACTGGTTTCTCAAAACTGGAGATTATGCTACGGAATTTATTCTATGTGTTACTGGCGACTTTGGTATTCTTCATTGCAATGGCATTGTTTCCATTTATAGCGGTGGGATATATCCTGCTGCTGGGCTACGCCATTATCAAAGGATAGCTTAGTATGGAGGGCATCTATATAATAAGGTATAGGTGCTCTTTTTATTTATAAACCTCTTAAATATTAAAAGATATGGTAATAGAAGACAGTCGCGAATACAAGGCAGCGCAAGAACTTGAAAGAGCCTTGAACGATTATAGTTGGAATCCTAAAAGGTTTGCAGAGAGTACGAGGTATTATCACCGTACACTACAGCAGGAGCTTATGAGAACCATTGTGGCAATCATTCAAATGGTTGGTGATGAAAGCTATGGTACAGACCTTAGAAATCAAGCCTCACATGAACTTTGCAAAAAGATTATTGAGAGCGGTGCATTGGATGAAGCCTATTTGCCGTTCATATAGGCTTGAACGTAACAAAGGACATCATTAACTTGGTGTCCTTTATTTATTATATTCACTTCTATTATTAGTGAATGTTCCTTTGATTATCAATAAGTTGGATATTCCAACTTGAAAATGATATTCACTTTTATTCATTTCATTATAAGACTGAACGTTATGTCACTTAAATATTCAAGTACAACCGCAGATTATCTGCAATGGAGCGAGGCAATGAACTTGATAAGGAAGTTAGCCAAAGACGGGAATTATAAAATCTCGCTTCTTGTTGCTCTGGGCTGTTTCACTGGCTTAAGAATATCTGACATTCTGGCTTTACGCTGGAAGCAGATATTGGATGCGGAGGAATTTACCGTTATCGAAATCAAGACGGGAAAGCAAAGGACTGTGAGAATTAACATGCAGCTACAGAAGCATATCTGTGACTGCTACAAGCATATCAGTCCTATAGGCATAGACGCGCCTATATTGGTAAGCCGGAAAGGTACGGTCTATTCCATACAGAGGATAAATGTAATCCTCAAGGAGGTTAAAAGGAAGTATAGATTGCATATAGGCAACTTCTCATGCCACAGCCTTAGAAAGACTTTCGGCAGGCAGGTCTATAACATGAACAGCGAAAGTTCGGAGCTTGCACTTGTCAAACTCATGGAGCTATTCAATCATTCCAGTGTATCAATTACCAAGAGATACTTGGGATTAAGGCAGGAAGAACTACTTAATACCTATGACTGCCTTAGTTTTTGATTACTGGCGATTGCGCTCACCAATTATTAAGAATGGAGTGGAACAGCCTTTTAAGCCTACAATTCAAGTTGGGAGTAAATTTATAAATTTCTACTTATATAGACCTTTTACAAATTTGCTCCTAACCTTGATTTATGGCGTAGGAATGCCTTTCTGCATTTAATAAACAATAAGTTCTTGCCAATCAAACGTAAATTCGTAACTTTGCAGCAATTCTAACAGCCTAATGCGTTGGGAAGTTGGAAGGACATATTAGTTAACGAAGAGCGTTTAAGATATTATCCTAAGTTGAAATCTGGACAATTTCATGCACAAGGATAATAGGCAAGGACGCTCACGTCAGTGTTATATATTCACCTCTGTAGGGTGAACTATATACATATCTGGCGTGGGCATTGTTTATTATTTGTGCAAGGCAGTCCAGAGCCTCAACTTGGTAATATTCAATGTTCCCACGCTTCTTTATTGTATAACGGTCAGTAAGGGAACACTGGCTACGATACAGATATTCACAAAACAGACAGTTCTATTTCTAACGTGGCAATCAATCAAATTGCGTGCAGCTTTATGCTGTGTACTCTGTGCACTTATTCAAGCCACTTCATCCATATATCCATATAAAAGAAGGCAAGAGTGTATAGAGTGGTAATAATTAATCTGATTAACTTATTTAAATCTGGTAGTAATGAATAGAAAGGACTTGGGGAAGATTTCCGTAATAGTCTCTACTTACAACCGTTGCGATGCTCTGCAAGTATGTTTACTCAGCTTGTTCAAGCAGACAGTCCTGCCCGATGAGGTCATTATAGGAGACGATGGCTCTACGGAAGAGACCGCCTCGTTGATAGCAAGGCTGCAAGAGCAGGCACCGTTTCCAATCATACATGTGTGGCATGAGGATAAAGGTTTCCGATTGGCTATGATGCGCAACAAGTGTGTAGCCCGTAGTACGGGAAACTATATCATAGAGATAGACGGTGATGTGTTCCTGCATCCAAAGCTGATAGCCGACCATCTCCGTGAAGCCGGCCGTGGCATTTACGTGAAAGGTGGAAGGGTAAACTTGGGCAAAGAGCTGACAGAGGAAATATGTAAGTCCGGTATGGTACGCCCGATTCATGTCTGGACGAAAGGAATTGAAAGCAAGCCGGAGAATGCAATCCATTGTATATGGCTGGCTCGCTTCTTGGCTCCGAGATACCGTAGAAAGCGTTCGGCTGCATTGGGCTGTAACATGTCCTTCTTCCGTGAGGATTTTATCAAGGTAAACGGTTATGATGAATTCTATGAGGGTTGGGGAAGTGAGGATATTGATTTGGGCAAGCGTCTGCTGAACAGTGGTTGCCGGAAACGGTATTTGAAGTTCGCAGGTATTGTTTACCACCTTTGGCATGAGGATAAGTTCATGTACAATAAGACAAAGAACTTGCAGTACATGAGAATGCTGGATGAACGGAAGGCGGTACGCTGTACAAATGGAGTGGATAAATATTTATAAACTATATTACTAACTTAATTTATTAATTAAAATGAGAACATTAAGATTTATTGGAATGGCTATCGTAGCCGTAATTATGAGTGTTAACTTCGCAGCATGTAGTGATGATGACGAAGAAGAAAGTACACCTACTACAGAGAACATTGTAGGTCAATGGGTACTAACTTACGAAGAAGGGTATGAAATAGAGCCAGAATATCCTGAAGAAAACAGAGAATGGAGTCATGCACCTAAAGATGAATGCGAATATTTTGGTAATCTTACATTCAGAGCTGACGGTACATATACTGAATGTGATTTGGATAATTCGGAATTAGATGAAGGGAAATGGGCATTGAGTAATAAGCTGCTGACACTTAGACCTATTGATGCCACTTATGCTCTTGATTTGAATGTTCTTGAAATATCCAACAGCAAGTTAGTTCTTGAATATATGGAGAAAGAGGATGATGGAGGGGTAGAATATGCTAAAATGACTTATAAAAGGAAATAAGTATTGAAGTATAAAGGCAGCATGGAATTAACTCCCTTGCTGCCTTGACTGTTTCCGCTTCTTGACTAATTTAGGCTTTCGCTTACTTGCTGCATCTTTAAAGAACTGTTCCAGTCTCTCTCTGGTAATAGGCAGGTAACTGACCTCTGTAACCATAGTTTCTTTAATCTCTTGTGGTAGGTAGTAGATAGTGTAACTCTTAGGAGAGTTCTTCTTGGTAAGTCTCATAATTGTATTAATTTGATAATTGATAATTGAATTAATCTGATACGAAGTTAACCATATTACAGAGGGGAAACTAATGTTAATATCTCATTATTAAATACTGGAATGGAGAGATGGCTGTATTTCAACTATACACTACTTAGCCATTATAAAAGATAAAGAGATTAATGGAGAGACCCATTTAACTCCATGTATGGACTAATACAACCTTTTAGAGAGGATATTTCAATTATAAGCCCCCTATTACAGAAATGTTGAATTAAACTTTACTGTTATTTCCGTTATAATGACAGCTTGTCTGCTGATATATTTTGGAGCATGGTTATTAATCATTTACCAAAGTTGAGAAGTGAAGTGATAATATTATTAAATACATAATGAGATTGTAAACTTATTTATTAACTAATCTTGATTTAATACTTTAGTTAAACCAATAGTTAAACCAAATATTAAGTATTAGTAAGTAGCATTAGATAAATTATTGATTTATAGATTAATATAAGCTCGAATGGTGGCCCGGCGAGAAGGACTTAAAATCCTTTGGCCATTGCGGCTGTGCGGGTTCAAGTCCCGCTTCGAGTACTCGATTAAGCTCTGTGAATCATTGATTTGCAGAGCTTTTTCTTTATAAGCTCTTGATATGAAAGACCGTTTCCCTATAGCGAACAAAGTGTTTCCCTTAATAGAACATTTCGTTTCATCATATGAAAACAGACTGTTTTTCCTTATTGGAACAAACTGTTTCTCTATACTTGAACAAAGTGTTCATCTCTGTGAACTAACAAACTAACTATAATACTATAGTAGATGATATGCGCGTGGCACTTGGTAATATGTGCTTGCAGATGAAATAAAAGAATCTATATAAATACCCTCCTCTTTATTGTTCAGAACAGCTTGGGGCGTTTGTTATTGAACCGATAGCCGATACCCAACATCAGATAATTGGGCTCATGAAATTCCCGGAGGTTATATCCTATATGGAGATACGAATTGCGTGTTACGTCTATTTTCAGGGCAAGAATCTGATAGAAAGACTTCATGTCACCGCCGCCGTGCAGAACATTGGCTCCCAGACCGATACCTACCGTGAAGTAAGGCATGACAAATTCTCCGCGGGCGGATAAGCCCAATGCCATCTGCTTCTTGGCGGGCGGAGTATAGAAGCCGTTCTCTTCTTCGTACGATTCTTTCATGTTCGCACTGTGGTCGTATACGCCGTCCAACGCCACACCGGCGCGGAATTTATAGCCGAAGTTGTACATGGGTGCAAAGCTGAAACCGAACACGTTGTAAGTGCCGGGTGCGGGTACCTGGCCACTACTGCCCTCATGGGCCACTGCTTTCTTTCGCCAGGAGCCGAACAAAGTCAGGTCGTAGCTGACGTGGCGGGGGAATGGAGGAACGATAGGGTGTTGCCATGACTGGGCGAGTTCATCCGCTCTGCGGTTAAAGTTATATACCAGCCCCACTTTACAGTCCACCGTGTTCAGACCGGAGTTGGGATATTGGGTGTTTCCGTTGGAAAAGTGGCTTCCGGTAGCTCCTATCATCAGGTCGAACTTGGGGGAGAGTGCCCACTTTAAGTAGAGGTTCACATTGAGATAGGCATTCACTTTCGAGCCGATAATCTGGTTCTCCGGGTTGTCATATTCATCGTAGGGTTTCCAGCCGAACGATGCGCCGAAGTTCCATTCATAGTTCAAGGATATGCGGGGGCTGAATTGGGCGATGCGTCCCCCTTGAAACAGATAGACCGCCAGCGGGTTGCCCAGCTCTTCCGGATTGCCGAAGTTGAAATAGCCGACTCCAATCCCTTGATAGGCTCCTATATAAGCCTGGTCGGCAACGGTGTGGGGACGGAGCTGGAAGGAGTATTTCAGATGGCCGGCATAGGCATTTTTCATGGGCTTGTATTGGTGGTTGGAGTACTCCAGAAAAGGGTTGGTCTGAAAAATATAGCCAGCACGCCCTTCTACGCCTAATCTGTGGATGAAGCGCTGTGAGAAAGGGAGTGTATCCCGTTTGTATTCCGAATGACTATCGGATGTCCATTGTTGGGCGTATATTGTATCAGACAAGAAAAGTACCGCTCCTAAGAAAGCCAGTATTTTCCATATCTGCGTTCTATTTTTCATATGCCGTGTCGGTCTTTCTTGTTTATAAATGTTCCAAGTGAAGTTTAATTTCGTGCAAATATAGTTCTTTTCTCCTTTTGGTATTCACAATGAGACAACTATTTGTAAAAAGAGGGGGTAAAACGGAAATCGTCAATAGAATGGCCGACTTCGGTTTTATCCCCTCCTTATTCATTCACCCGGATGTTGTCTTATGATTCAGATACTGGGTGGCGAGTATTATTTCCGGTCGTTCTCCCGGATTTCCACACGGCGGATTTTCCCGCTGATGGTTTTGGGGAGCTCATCAACAAATTCGATGACACGCGGGTATTTGTAGGGAGCCGTCACTTTCTTCACATGGTTCTGCAACTCCTTGACAAGCTCTTCTTCGGCGCGTGCCTTGTACTCTTTTGCCAACACAATCGTAGCTTTTACCACTTGGCCGCGGATTTCATCGGGCACACCGGTAATGGCACATTCCACTACGGCTGGGTGGGTCATCAATGCACTTTCCACTTCGAACGGGCCGATGCGATAACCGCTACTTTTGATAACGTCGTCGGCGCGGCCCACGAACCAGAGGTAGCCGTCTTCGTCCTTCCAGGCTACGTCTCCCGTGTAGTAAATGCCGTTGTTCCATGCCTCGTGGGTACGGTTGGCATCGCGGTAGTATTCCTTGAACAATCCCAGCGGTTTGCCTTTGTCGGTACGGATTACAATCTGTCCCTGCTCACCGGCTTCCACAGAACGGCCGTCGTTGTCTATCAGGTCTACGTCGTATTGCGGATTGGGCAATCCCATGCTGCCCGGTTTCGGTTCCATCCAGGGCATGGTGGCGACGGTGAGGGTCGTTTCGGTCTGTCCGAAACCCTCCATCAACTTGATGCCCGTCAACTTCTTGAAGGTCTCGAATACAGCGGGGTTCAAGGCTTCTCCGGCGATGGTGCAGTATTCCAGGCTGGATAGGTCGTACTTCGTAAGGTCTTCGTGAATGAGGAACCGGAAGATGGTGGGCGGTGCACAAAGCGACGTGACGTGATAATCCTGTATCTTCTCCAGTATGGCTGCGGGAGTGAACTTCTCGTGGTCGTATACAAATACGTTGGCACCGGCAATCCATTGTCCGTAGAGCTTGCCCCACACGGCTTTTCCCCAACCGGTGTCGGCAATGGTGAGGTGTAGGCTGCTCTCTTTCAGGTTGTGCCAGAAGCTGCCGGTGACGATATGTCCCAACGGATAGGTGAAGTCGTGGGCCACCATTTTGGGCTCTCCGGTAGTACCGCTGGTGAAGTACATCAGGGAGATGTCATCGTTCGTGTTCGGATGTTCCGGTTTCACGAAAGGAGCGGCGGCCTCGATACCTTTGTGGAAGTCTTCGAATCCTTCGGGAGCTTCCGGCCCGACGCTTACGAGGCGTTTCACAGAAGGAGACTCTGGCATAGCTGCCGTGATATGGTCGGTGATGACGCTTTCGCCGGCACAGACTATCATTTTAATGTCTGCGGCGTTGCAGCGGTATACGATGTCTTTCTTCGTCAGCAGGTGGGTGGCGGGAATCACCACTGCACCGAGTTTGTGCAGTGCCACAATGCTGAACCAGAATTCATAACGGCGTTTCAGTATCAGCATCACCATGTCTCCGTGCCCGATGCCGAGGCTTTGGAAATAGGAAGCCGTCATGTCTGTGTACCGTTTCATGTCGGCAAAGGTAAACTGCCGGCATTCGCCCTGGTCATTGGTCCACAACAGTGCGGGTTTGTCGGGCTGCTCGGCTGCCCAGGCATCCACTACGTCGTAGCCGAAGTTGAAATTCTCCGGTACGTTTATCTTCAGGTTCTTGATGAAGTCCTCCTGTGAGGTGAAGGATGTTTGAGATAAAAATCTTTCTACCATAACTTTATTACATGATTACTGCCAGGAATTTTACAGTCTTTCCGTCAAGCGCCTTCATGCCGTGCGGCAGTTTGGAGTTGAAGTATAGACTGTCTCCTTCGTTTAAGATTAAGTCTTTGCCGTCGATGCTGACCATCATACGGCCTTCCAGTACGAGGTTGAACTCCTGACCGGCATGGCTGTTGTAATGTATCGGCTCGCTGTCCGGTTTCGGTTCTACGGTCACGATGAACGGGTCTGCCGTGCGGTTGATGAAACCGGCTGCCAGCGATTGGTATTTATATGCCTTGGTACGTTCTATACTGGTTCCTTTTCCGGCACGTGTCAGGAAGTAGGAGCTCATTTTGGGCTCTTGCCCAAACATCAGTGCGTCCAGTGATATGCCGTAGTGCCGTGCTATCTTCTGCAGCATGCTGACCGAGATGTCGAATTCTCCGGTTTCGGCCAGGCGGTACTCTTCTGCAGAAATGTCGCAGTCACGGGCGATATCGTCGGCAGTCAGTTCCAATACGTCACGCAGTCCGCGCAGGCGTTCGGCTATTTGTCTGATTTGTTCGTCCATAATTATATTTTTTTAATGGGTTGTTATTAAAGTGTGGCAATGTGCCAATAGGCTGCACAATGTTTAATTACACCGTAGCTCATAGGCATATCGGGACATCGTTACATTAGCACATTAAATATCATTTACTCGCTTTGATGGCTTTAATCACAGTGGAGGTGAATCCTTCATGTTCCAGCTCGTTGATTCCCTTGATGGTAATTCCTCCGGGGGTACACACCTTGTCAATCTCAACACTGGGGTGCGTGTCGTTGTTCAGAATCAGCTCGGCTGCCCCTTTCACGGATTGTGCCACCATGCGCATGCCGTCTTTGGGATAGATACCCATTTCAACGCCGGCCTGCATGGCTGCCTGGATATACTTAAGCACGTAGGCGATGCCGCAGGAAGTCATGGCAGTGGTTGCCGCAATCTTTTCTTCGGGAATGAGCATGGCGAGTCCCATCTGGTTGAAAATGTCCAGCATCAGTTGCTCCTGCTCCTTGGTGGCATTGCGGCTGGCGATGAGTGTCATGCTTTCCATCTCGCTGATGGCGGTATTGGGAATAAGACGGAACATGGTCATTTCTTTGTCTGCTACATAGTGTGTCAGCTCTTCAAAAGGAATGCCGGCTGCAACGGATATAAGAATCTCTGTGCCTTTTAGTTCCAGTTCCTTTATCACTGGCTCCATCAGCCATGGCTTCACGGCAAAGATTATCATATCTGCACCGGCTGCCGCTTCCTGGTTGTCATTGGTCACTTGCAATGCGGGGAATTCTGCCTTCAGCTTGTCCAGCTTGCCCTGGGTGGGGTTGGAGACAATGATGTTACCGGCAGGGATGATTGTTCCTTTTGCCAGCCCTCGGGCAATGGCTCCCCCCATATTTCCTGCACCGATAATTGCTGCTTTCATATCTTTTTGTTGTTAAAAGAGTTGTTTTGCTGGCAAAGGTAGATAAATTTTCTACAAAAAACGACCGAGAGAGAAAGGTATTCTGCTTTTCGGTCGTTTCTTTTGCTGGCTGATTATTTGTGTCAAATATTAAAGTACTTTCTTGAAGCGTTCCAAGAATTCCTTTGCTTCATCCATGCCGAGGCACAGAGGCGGCAGCAGGCGAAGTACATTCGTACCGCTTACACCGGTGAATACATGCTGCTCTTTCAGTAGTCTTAGGCGCAGTTCCTTGATGGGTTCTTCAAATTCCAGCCCTATCATGAGTCCGCGTCCGCGAACGTCCTTGATTTGAGGGAATTTCTTTAGTTCCGTTATCAGGAAGTTGCCGACTTGGGCTGCATTCTCTATCAGGTTTTCCTGCTCTATCACATCCAGCACGGCAAGGGCGGCACTGCAAGCCAGGTGGTTTCCGCCGAAAGTGGTTCCAAGTTGCCCGTATACTGGTGTAAACATTGGGCTGATGAGTACGCCTGCCATCGGGAAACCATTGCCGATGCCTTTTGCCACGGTGATGATGTCGGCTTTGATGCCGTTGTACTGATGGGCGAAGAACTTGCCGCTGCGTCCGTAGCCGCTTTGGATTTCATCGAGAATCAAGACCGTGTTGTGTTCCGTACAAGTCTGGCGGAGAGCCTGCATGAATTCGTCTGTCGGCAGTTGGATGCCGCCTACACCTTGTATGCCTTCGATAATCACTGCGCAGACATCTCCTTTGGACAATTCGGCCTTCATGGCTTCGATGTCGTTCAACGGGAGGTAGGTGACGTGCCCGCAGTTGTTGATGGGAGCGATGATTTTAGGATTGTTCGTTACTTCCACCGCCAGTGAGGTACGTCCGTGGAATGCTTTTGAGAAGGATATCACACGGGTACGGCCATTGTAGAAAGAGGCGAGTTTCAAGGCGTTTTCATTGGCTTCGGCACCGCTGTTGATGAGGAAGAATGAGTAGTCGTCATAGCCACAGACTTTTCCCAAGCGTTCTGCCACTTGCTGTTGCAGCTTGTTAATTACTGAGTTTGAGTAGAATCCTAACGTAGCAACTTGGTTACTCACCATCTCTACATAATGTGGATGTGCATGTCCGATTGAGATGACTGCATGGCCACCGTAGAGGTCGAGGTATTCGGTACCGTTCTCGTCCCATACATGGCAGCCTTTTCCTTTGACGATGTTGATGTCAAAGAGAGGGTATACGTCGAATAAATTCATTTTTTTTAGAATGCAGAAGGTTTCAACCGTAATCCTACGGTCTCTTCCAGGTTAAACATTAAATTCATGTTATGGACAGCTTGTCCGCTGGCGCCTTTCAGGAGGTTATCAATGCAGGAAATGATAAGCAGTTTGTCGCCATGCTTCTCCAGATGGATGAGGCACTTGTTGGTGTTTACCACTTGCTTCAGGTCGATATTCTTCTCCACGATGTGGGTAAAGGAATCTTTGGCGTAATATTCTTCATACATGCGGACGATTTCTTCCAGGGCCACTTTGGTCTTCACCACAATGGTGGTGAAGATGCCGCGCGGGAAGTCGCCGCGGTAGGGGATAAAATCTATTTCTGCATCGAAACTGTTTTGCAGCTGTCTGAGCGATTGCTTGATTTCGGGCACATGCTGGTGCTCGAAAGCTTTGTAGACGCTCATGTTGTTGTTGCGCCAGCTGAAGTGGCTCGTGGCGCCCGGTTTCACACCGGCGCCGGTACTTCCGGTAATGGCGTTCACCATGATATCATCGTTCAGCATCAGGTGCTTGGCGAGCGGCAGCAGGCCCAGCTGTATGCAGGTGGCAAAGCAGCCCGGATTGGCTACGTGCTTCGCTTTGCAGGTGGCACGGCGGTTCAGCTCCGGCAGGCCGTAGATGAAGTCGTGTTCAGGAGAGGCTATGCGGTAGTCCATGGAGAGGTCGATGATTCTCAGTTCCTCGGGCACGTTGTGGCTTTCGAGGAACTTCTCTCGTGTCACCATGTGCCGTACAGAAAAAGAGTACGTCGATTTCTTCCAGCGGGAGCTGGTCGGTAAATACCAAGTCTGTTTCGCCGTACAGTCCTTCGTGTACGTCGGTAATTTTGTTGCCGGCGTTGCTTGAGCTGTTTATGAAAACGATTTCCGCTTCCGGATGGTTGAGCAGCAAACGTATCAGTTCGCCTGCCGTGTATCCGGCTCCGCCGATGATTCCTACTTTAATCATTTCGATAATATCTATTGGATTCTTCTGGTATGATAATCAATAATATAATGTATATAATTACACCTGCAAAAGCAGTAAAGACGGTAGCGAACGTATAAACGATGCGTACTAAAGATACGTCAAGTCCGAAAAAAATTGCCAGTCCTGCACATACGCCTGAAAGCATCCTTCCAGTCCGGGGACGTGTCAGTTTTTGCTTCCTGCCGGTCATTTAGATTTTCTCGTCTTTATGATTTGAATAATAAGCACGCAGTGCTGTGGAGGTTACTTTGATGAAGCCCTTGGCATCTTCTGCCGTCCAGCCTTTCTGCATCTCACCGTATTCGCCAAACTTGTTTTTCACAAGGTCATCTTGCTTTCTACACCTACGGTAGAAAAGCAGAGCGGGTGAAGCTCGAGGATAGCCGTACCGTTTACGTTGCGTTGCGAGGATTCCAGCATGGCTTCGATGTCGCGCATTACTGGTTCCAGATATTGGCTTTCGTGCAGGAACATGCCATACCAGTTGGCTACCTGGTCCTTCCAGTATTGCTGCCATTTGCTCAAAGTGTACTTCTCGAGGAACTTGTGTGCTCCGATAATCAGCATAGGTGCGGCAGCTTCGAAGCCTACGCGGCCTTTGATACCGATAATCGTGTCGCCTACGTGCATGTCGCGTCCGATACCGTATGCCGCACCAATCTCTTCTACCTTCTGGATGGCTTTGATGGGGTCGTCGAATGTCTCGTCGTTCACGGCTTTCAGCTCACCCTTCTCAAAAGTGAGGCGCAACTGCTCGCTGCCCTCTTTGGTGCAGTGTTTCAGGTAGGCGCTTTCGGGCAACCCTTGCGCGGAATCCAGAATCTCGCCACCACAAATGGAAGTGCCCCACAAACCCACGTTATAGGAGTATTTCAGTTTGGTGAAGTCGGCGGCAAAGCCGTGTTTGTTCAGGTAATCAATCTCTTCCTGACGGCTCAGTGCCATGTCGCGTGTCAGCGTAATGATTTCCACGCCCGGAGCCATGACGAGGAAAGTCATGTCGAAGCGAATCTGGTCGTTACCCGCACCTGTAGAACCGTGGGCGATGGCATCCGCGCCGATTTCGTTGGCATAGCGTGCAATGGCCAGTGCCTGGAAGATACGTTCGGAACTTACGGAGATAGGTAGGTGCCGTTACGCAGTACGTTGCCGAATACCATGTATTTCAAGCTTTTCTCATAGTACTCCTGCGTCACGTCGAGGGTGACGTATTCTTTGGCGCCCAGCTTGTAGGCATTTTCTTCGTTTGTCTTCAACTGTTCGGGGCTGAAACCGCCAGTATTGGCACAAGCTGCATATACTTCGTACCCTTTTTCTTTGGCAAGATACATCACCGTAAACGAGGTATCCAAACCTCCGCTGAATGCGACTACTACTTTCTTCTTCTTTTCCATATCCTTAGTATTTTTATATTTTATCCTCTTCGTGCAGCTTCGGGTCGTAAAGCATTGCTGTGCAGATGCAGAATTTACGGTTCTTAGCTACCAATATATCATGGTTTATACAGCCTTCGCAACCTTTCCAGAACGATTCGTCATCGGTCAGTTCGTTGAAGGTGACGGGCACATATCCTAGCTCGGTATTCATTTTCATGACGGCAGCTCCGCTGGTGAGACTGAAAACTTTAGCATTAGGCCAGCGTAGGCGTGCCAGGCGGAAAGAGCGGTCTTGATACGTTTTGCCAGCCCCAGTCCCCGATATTTGGGGTGTACTATCAAACCGGAGGTTGCTACATATTGCTTGTTACCCCAGCTCTCTATGTAGGTGAAACCGGCAAAATCATCTCCACACAAGGCTATAATGGCCTTTCCTTCTTTCATTCTTAGTAGCTACGTATTCGTGTGTGCGTTCTGCGATGCCCGTTCCGCGTACCTTGGCAGCTTCCCGGATGGTATCCAAAATCTTGTCTACGTAAACTTCATGTGAGGCGTCAGCCACCATCACATCAATTTGTTTCGAATCCATTTCTTATTTAATTTCTTGTTTTTTGTTGTTATCTATCATTTAATGTTCGGGATGATTTGCGATAGGAAGCTGCGTACCTCGTCATGTGACGCTGCTTCGTGCACCACCAGCATGATGGTGTCATCTCCGGCAATGGTACCCAGAATGGCGGGACACTCTCGGTTGTCGATGTCGTAGGCCATGCTGCTGGCATATCCGGGCCGGGTACGGATGACGGCAATATTGCCCGAAAATTGAAGTGAAACGAATCCGCTTGTCATCAGCATTTCACTTGCACTCTGGTCGTTCGAACGTTTATACATGATGTTGTTGGGCAGCACATATACGTATTTACCGTTCATGTTCGCTGCTTTCGCTACTTTCAGCTGTTTCAAGTCGCGTGACAAGGTGGCTTGTGTCAGTTCAAAGCCTTCCTTGCTCAAAGCTTGCAACAGTTCTTCCTGAGAACTGACGTCTTTGCTTGAGATAATCATCTTGATGGCGTCTAACCGATTGGCTTTTTTCTTCATTTTTCTGTATAATTATTCTAAGAGTGGCGCAAAATTAGGGATTATTTCGGAAAGAATATGCAAAAAGAAGAGAGTTTTTTTATTCTTTTTATACATCGGGTGTACTGTATATGTTGTTTTTGTTCTCTTTGTTGGAGTCTTGTTTGTTCTTTTACGTTATTGGAGATTGTTTCCGTATGTCTTTGTAAATGAAGTTGTGATCTACCTTGAGGAAAAAAAATATCGTTCCTGAGAAGTATGCAGATCAGGATACTGAGAGTAAAGGCTTTTATGATCCTGTTATTGTTCAGGATTTTCCTCTCCGTGGCAAGAAGGTCTTCCTTAATATTCGTCGTCGTCGCTGGCTCTTAAAGAAGCATAATGAGTATATCTCTCGTAACTGGCGTATGGTGGCTGAAGGTACTCGTATGACGCAAGATTTTGCGTCTTTTTTAAAAGAACTATATTGATAGCTATCCGATCAGTTGTAAGCTCTTAGGTGTTTTATATGGAGTTGACGGAGATTTATTGGAGCGTCAATACCGTAACCATCTAAGTTGTTATCTCCATTGGGACCAACTTGTTCATGCAGAGGATTGGCTACTATTCGAAAAGAATATCGGTGCTTATATCTGTATTGATGAAGTAGCCCTCTCGCGTGGAGAACTCTATACTGTACTGATCAATAAAGAAGCTCACGGTGGTAAAGGTAGTATGATTGCTATCATTAAAGGTACGGACGTTCATACGGTCACTTCTGTCCTGCTTAAGCTATCCCGTCTCCGCCGTTACCAAGTGCGCGAGATTACTTTGGATATGGCTCCTAACATGGAGCAGATTGCCCGCATCTGCTTTCCTGCGGCCAAACGTGTTACCGATCGCTTTCACGTACAGAAGTTAGCTTATGAAGCGGTGCAAGAGATGCGGGTAAAAGCTCGCTGGGAGGCTTTGGATGAAGAGTCCACTCAGATTGCTTATGCAAAGGCCTGTGGAAAGATGTATCATGCACCTGTTTTCGCTAATGGAGATACAAGAAAGCAGTTGTTAGCGAGAAGCATTTATCTGCTTTACAAGAAGGAATCCTTATGGACTCTGTCTCAAAGAATACGAGCTGAAATTCTTTTCAAGGAATATCCCGATATAAAGAAAGGATATTATCTGTCTATGCGGTTAGGCTTAATCTATCATCAGTGTAAGTTTAAGGATATTGCTTTGACAAGGCTGGCAAGGTGGTATGATGAAGTAGATAAATCAGGGTTCCTCACCTTTGGAAGGGTCGCACGTTCTATACAAACACATTATCTGAATATAA